>Ga0255766_10000756_pt1 | contig 29902 bp, 24 predicted proteins | sample 071ome_23_FD_179966 | JGI IMG/M metagenome (GOLD analysis project Ga0255766, IMG submission 179966) | Coastal salt marsh microbial communities from the Groves Creek Marsh, Skidaway Island, Georgia - 071403BT metaG (version 2) | ecosystem: Environmental > Aquatic > Marine > Intertidal zone >...
AGAGGCGGGTTCGTTTGCGCTTACTGGTGAGGATATTGATTTTGAAATTGCCTTTAGCATGGTTGCCGAAAGCGGCACCTTCACGCTTACTGGTCAAGATATAGCAAAATCTATTTCAGAGCGGTTGGATTCTGGTACATTCACATACAGCGGTCAGGACATATCCTTTAAGCAGGGTGTTTTCTCTGGAAGCTTTGAGCTTACTGTTGAGCTTACAGGTGTTCAAGTGTGGGGCCAGATTATTCCAAATCAAGATCCAAACTGGCAACAGCTTGTTGCTTAAAAGAGAAATTGCACGTATACTCTGAGATGAAATAGTGCAATAGAACTTTACAGACGGGTTCAACATGGCTTCATATTCAAACATCAATGGCATAAAAAGCATCACCACAGGTGACGAAGCTGGCACTTGGGGGACCAGTACGAACACAAATCTTGATATCCTAGATGCAGCAAGCAGGGGATATAAGAAGATTACTGTGGCAGATAGTAATTTTACTCTGCCAATGGACAATAATCCAACTGCTGTAGAGAATGGACACTACTTTGGCATTGAGTTTTCTGGAGCAAATAGCGCATCAAGAACAATAACAATAGAACAAAACGATCATGCTTTAGTATATGCATTTCTAAACAACACAGGGCAAGACCTAGTAATTCAGCAAGGCGATGGAAGCGGGGGAACTGTTACCATTGGCAATACGAATGGTGCTATTGTTTTCTGTGATGGTGCTGGCACTGGGGCAAAGGTTACAAACCTGTCGTCTGCATTGAACACAAGTTCTGCGGATCAGCTTACAAATGCTAGAGAATTTTCCATTACAGGAGACATAACTGCAGCGGCTGTTTCTTTCAATGGCACCGCAAACGTGGCGCTGAGTGCAGCAATAACGGCGGGGTCAATCGTTGACGCTGATATTAATGCAAGCGCCGCCATCGCCGATACAAAGCTGGCAACGATTTCTACAGCCAGTAAGGTTGCCAACTCTGCCACCACAGCAACAGATGCCAATACAGCTAGTGCCATTGTTGCAAGGGATGGCTCTGGTAACTTCAGCGCGGGTACGGTTACTGCGGCTCTTACGGGTAATGTCACAGGTAACGTGACGGGCAATGTTACTGGAAACGTCACGGGCAACGTCACTGGAGACGTTACGGGCAATGTCACGGGCGATCTTACTGGGGATGTTTATGCCAGCAACGGTACAAGTAAGGTTCTTGAGAGTGGCACTGACGGTACGGATGCTACATTTACAGGTGCCGTTACGGGTACTGTTTCAGGAAATGCGGGTACGGCGACTGCTTTAGCGTCAGCGCAAAACTTTTCCATTACGGGGGACGTTACGGCATCCGCCGTTTCTTTTGACGGAACAGGGGCCGTTGCTTTGAGCGCGGCGATTACTGCAGATACAATTGTCAATGCTGACATAAAGTCAGACGCCGCTATTGTGGATACAAAGCTCGCCACCATTTCTACTTCTGGCAAAGTTTCTAACTCTGCAACAACAGCTACTGATGCAAACACGGCAAGTGCGATTGTAGCTAGGGACGGTAGTGGGAATTTTAGCGCAGGTACAATTACAGCCGCCTTGTCAGGTAATGCATCTAGTGCGTCTCAAGTGGCTGTTGCAGAAAGTGGAAATACAAATACAGATTATGAGATTGTTTTTGTAACGGGACCAGGCGGTGGAAACGAAGCTCTTTATGTTGACAATGCAACGCTAGAGTATAACCCCTCTACTGAAACCCTTAAAGTTCCTAGAATATTGCTTGAACCTGTTACTAGTGGTGGAGCGGGTAGTATTTCATTTGAGGGCGCTACTGCCGATGCATTTGAAACAACTATAACCCCCACAGACCCCACAGCAGATAGAACGGTTACTGTTCCAGACGAAAGTGGAACTATTGTTTTAAAAGACGGGAGTGGGAATTTTAGTGCAGGTACGATTACTGCGGCCCTTTCAGGAAACGCAACTACTGCGTCAACTTTGCAAACCGCACGAACCATAGCGGGACAAAGCTTTAATGGAAGCGCAAACATTAGCATTGGGCCTACGGACTTAACGGGGGTCACAGCTAGTGCTTCTGACATAAATACAGCGTCTACAAACTATGTTCCTTCAGGTGGAATTATTATGTGGTCGGGCGCAATTGCCGCGATACCCACGGGCTGGGTTCTTTGCGATGGTAACAACTCAACCCCCGATTTGCGAGATAGATTTATTGTTGGCGCAGGTAGCACTTACGCTGTAGATGATACAGGTGGTTCGTCCACTGTAACACTCACTGAGGCAAACCTTCCAAGCCACACACATGGAGCGGGTACACTAGCTACGGCTAGTGCGGGATCTCATACGCATACTACTTCAGCAACATTTAGAGAATCATCTGGAGTTGGAGACTCTTCTTATCAAAACAAAACTGTCTATAGTGAAGGACTTTCTTCTGAAATTACAATTGACAGTGCAGGAGCGCATACGCACACAATTAGTGGAAGCACTGGCTCAACGGGTAGCGGAACAGCCCATGAGAACAAACCACCCTATTATGCACTTGCTTACATTATGAAGACTTAAACATGCCATACACAGATCTTCGCTTCAAACCGGGCATAAACAAAGAGATTACTTCTTTTTCTGAAGGTAATGGGTGGGTTGATTGTGATAAAATACGTTTTAGATTTGGTTATCCAGAAAAGTTAAATGGCTGGGAAAAGAACACTTCAAACTCTTTTCTTGGTGCGTGTCGTGGGTTGCATGAATGGGTTGCTCTTAGCGGCGAAGGTTTTTTAGGTGTTGGCACTCAATTAAAATACTACGTTAAACAGGGTACGGGATTTAATGATGTTACGCCCATTAGGCTTACAACTGGTGCGGGGGATGTGACATTTGCCGCGACGAATGGATCTTCAACGATTACAGTTACTGACGTAAATCATGGCGCTGTCGAAAATGATTTTGTAACATTTAGTGGTGCCGTTTCTTTAGGTGGCGCAATTACAGCGGACATTCTCAATCAAGAGTATCAAATTGTTTCGGTTGCGGACGGTAATACATATACGATCCAAGCAAGAACCGTAAGCAGCATATCAAGTATAACTGAAAACGGATCCTTAAATCCGACATTGGTCGCTGCCAATTCAAGTGACACAGGCAACGGCGGTGCATCTGTTGTGGGTGTTTATCAGATAGGCACAGGTCTTAACTCTTCTGTTTCTGGTACTGGATGGGGTGCTGGACTTTGGGGCGGTACAAATAACGGCGCTCTGCAGACAACTCTTAATGAAGGTGGAACGCTTAGTGATAGTGACACTACAATCACCGTCACATCTGCCACGGGTATTGCAGCAAGCGATGTAATTTTGATAGGCGGCACTGAACTCGTTTTGGTTGGTGGGGTTAGTTCAAATGACCTTACTGGGTGTACGCGAGGGTATAATGGAACAACTGCAACATCTCATGCTGATGGCTCTGTGGTTCGTTTAACAGACGGAAATGCTGACAGTGCCGATGACTTTAATGGCTGGGGTGAAGGTGTTGCTACAGGTACTCAAACAGCCACAACAGGTCTAAGAATATGGTCGCATGATAATTTTGGAGAAGACCTGATATTCAATGAAAGAAATGGTCAGGTATTTTACTGGGACAAAACAAGTGGCGTTGGAACGCGTGGCGTGGAACTTTCAACGCTTTCGGGTACACCGCGATCTGTTCCTCAGAGGTGCGCTCAAATTTTGCTATCAGACAGAGACAGGCATGTTATTGCTTTTGGGTCAGATGGGTTGGGTGCGCCCTCTGATACTCAAGGCGATGGCACTCAAGATCCAATGCTTATTAGGTTTTCAAGCCAAGAAAATCCTATAGATTGGTATCCCACAGATACAAATACCGCAGGGGATCTTAGAATTGATACAGGATCTAAGATTGTTCAAGCAGTAGAAACGAGGCAACAAATAGCTGTATTCACAGACATTGCTGTGTATGCCATGCAATTTATTGGGCCACCCTTTACTTTTGGGATTAATCTTGTTTCGTCAAACATTACGATTGCAAGTCCAAAAGCTGCGGTTGCTGTGAATGATATTGTTTATTGGATGGGTAACGCAGAATTCTATAGCTATGCTGGTTCTGTTCAAAGAATACCATGCACAGTTAGGGACTACGTGTTTAACGATTTCAATACAAGCCAAATAGAAAAAGTTGTTGCTGGGTCTAATGTTTCTTTTGCAGAGGTTTGGTGGTTTTATCCATCATCAAGCTCTTCAGAAAACGACAGATACGTTGTGTTTAATTATCAAGAAAACATTTGGTACGTTGGCACGTTAAGTCGAACAGCTTGGCTGGATAGAGGGATTGGCTCTGTGCCAGTTGCAACTAGCGAGGATAGCTATCTGTATAATCATGAAACGGGTGCCAAGGCAGATGGTTCTGCTATGACAGCATTTATAGAGTCTGGCGACATGGATATTACTGATGGTAACCAGTTTAGCTTTATAAGCCGTGTTATACCTGACTTGAATTTTAGGGAAACAAACGTAAACAACACCACGGTAAACTTTATATTCAATGCGAAAAATGCACCGGGTCAAACAGCACAAACCACGAATACAGATACTATTACAAAGACATCGAATACGCCTGTAGATCAATACACGAGTCAGTATCAAACAAGAATTAGAGGGCGCAGCTTTACATTCAAGGTGGAGTCTACAGATGCTGATGTTTTGTGGAGACTTGGAATCCCTCGCGTTGACATAAGACAGGATGGCAGACGATGACTATAGCACCAGTCCCATACTTTCCCGTACCGCCACCCACTTACTCACAGCAGTACTTAGCAGAAATAACTAGGGCTTTTTCTACGTTTGCCGCCCAAATAACGAACCCTGCTATAGCAAAGCCTGTGTTGATAGAAATACCGACATCCGCTCAAAGCGGAGATCCAGTTGGTACAGCCTACGAAAGCAACACATTACTTAGGATCAAATCAGCAACCGCTGCAAACAACACCACTGGCATTCCACTTCCTCAATATACTGTAGCTACACTCCCTACTGTGGAAACGGGAACTCTGATATATGTATCAGACGGGGCAGCGGGTAGCCCCGTTGTAGCCTTTGGGGATGGATCAAACTGGCTGCGTGTTGATACAAGAGCGGCAGTATCTACTTAGGAGATCACTATGGCACACACAATAATAGATGATTACAAAATCTTTCCACGGCTTATGATGCTTGTGGTTACGATCTTGACTTATCAGTCTGTACATTGGTTTATGTCTCTCGACATGCCAAGTCCTAGTCAGGCAGGTCTGGTATCTGTGTGCATGGGCGCACTCACGGGCTGCTTCGGCATCTGGATGAACAAAGAAGCGAAGACCGATAGGTCTCAAGGAGCGGGTTAATGGCTACATTTAGTAATGCAGACTATGCTGGTCCCTTCTCTAGCAAGTATGAAGAAGATGAGGCTTTACAAGGTAATCGTGGTAACCGCGCCGCACACACAGCGGCACAAGCAGTACATAGCCGTGGTCTTAGAAATATAGATATTGCCAATAGACCAAGAGACAATAATAGAACTCCACAAACGGACACCTCTATATACGGCACAAATGAAAACCCTATAATGCGTATGCTGAATATGCCGAATGCTGCGCGGTACCCTGATCCTACCAAAAACCCTATGTATAATTATGGGATGCAGCCAAGGCAAACTCCAAGTTTAGCGGAAGTAGGACCACCTAGACAAAGAGGAATGGCTGGATCTGGGGGATTCTTTCCAATGCTTGCAGGGGTTGGCCCTGATGGTACTGCCACAGGTATTCAGCAGATGGGTAATAACTTTGCGGGTCAGCGAGAAGCTTTTGGTATGGGACTTGCAAACATTGCAAGCGGAGGCGCTTTTATAAGTGATCCTAATGAGAAAATACAGAAGTTTATGGATCAAGGATTTAGCCCAGACCAAGCGCAAAGATATGTGCGAGGCACAGAAAACACCGCTGCACGTTTAAAACAAGATCAATTTCTCTACGGTGATCGTGTGAATGAGCGAGGTGGCACCCAAGCAACACAAGCCACTGCCGCGACAGGTGAAGAAGATCCAACCGCTGATCCCAACTACATCCCACCTCACTTGCGTTATCTCATGGAGCAGCAACGGCCTGTGACCACCATGAACATGGGTGGCTTGATGGCGCTACGTCCTTACATGCAGCAGCAGCAGTACAATATGGGAAAACAACTTGCTATGAGAGATATGGGGGTATCCGTATGATGGCATTACTTGGAAGCCTGTTAGGCTTCGGCACATCTTTCCTTCCAGAAGTCCTTAATTATTTTAAGGCCAATCAGGAACACAAGCACAATCTTGAGCGCATGCAGCTTGAAATGGATTTGATGTCTAAAAGAGCAGAATTAAAGATTCAGATCTTAGACAAAGAAGCAGACATTGCAGAAACGGAAGGGTTGTATAGTCATGATCGCGGACTTGATGGCGGGGGATTTGTCAATGCACTACGGGCTTCTGTTCGACCTGTCATCACTTATGTTTTCTTTGGCCTTTTTGTTGCCATCAAAGTCACGGCGCTCATCGCGTTGATGGATTCTGGTGTAGAAATGGGCCGCGCTTTATCCATGCTATGGGACTCAGAAACTTCTGCGCTCTTTAGTTGCGTCCTCAGTTTTTGGTTTGGGGGCAGGGCGTTACAAAAATATATGAAGGCAAAATCATGACATTCAAACTTAGTAGACGCAGCCTTGACAGGCTAGAGGGCATTGACGATAGACTGCAGTCGGTTGTTAAGATGGCTATTACGCTCACGAAAACCGATTTCGGAGTGGTGCAAGGGATGAGAACTATTGAGCAGCAGAAGGAATTGGTTGCCAAAGGTGCCAGTAAAACCATGAAGTCAAAGCATCTTGAAGGTAAAGCTTTTGATTTAATGGCCTTCATAAATGGCAGGGCAAGCTGGGAGTTATCGCTTTATGATGATCTTGCTGATGCCGTTAAAGAAGCTGCTACTGTTATAGACGTTCCTATTTGCTGGGGAGCAGCTTGGGGTACGCCCAATATGCCGTACCCTATGGACATCCGTAAGTGGGACGGAACTATGGAAGAAGCCATGAACGCTTACATTGACCTGCGGAGATCTCAAGGTAAGAGACCATTTATAGATGGGCCACACTTTGAATTGATAGGTTAGCTAAATGGTGGTAAAGTGCAATTGAACTAATTGAGAGGTCTCAATGTTACCGTTTCTTTTAAGCTTAGGACTCCCTGCACTTGCCCCATCCATAGGCATTACAGGCTTGTCTGGTGCGGCCCTTGCGGGTTTGGGCGCTGGCCTTGGTTCCTTTTTTGAAACGGGCGATGTCGGCAAGGGCATAAAGACTGGGATGCTATCATTCCTTGGTGGCAAAATATTGGGTGGTCTTGGCGGTGGTGTCGCTGGATTGAAGGACAGTGCTTCGGCAAATGCTTTGTTGTCAGGTAGTGCGCAAGCTTCTATGGCGCAGCCTCAGTTCATGGAGGCTGTCAAAACGGCTGGCACTAATGTTCCATTCGCAAATTTTTTAGGCGAAGGTGCAGCAACAGGAATACTGCAACCAGGTGTAATGACTGCGGCGACAATAGGTTCTGCAGTTGGCGCGGCTCAGAATGTTAAAGATCAGAAAAAAGATGATGACAACTTCGAGGCACCAATGCCAAATCCACCTAAGAAAGTTGTATCGTTTGGTGATCCGCTAGAAAGTAGTAAGGAACAAAACTACTTTGATTACTTGTTTTATCCTGATGAAGACTTGGGATATCCATACGTTGATTATGCTGCCTCAAAGCGGAAGTCTAAAAAAGATGACTCAGTTAGAACTATGAGGGGCGGGGGTCTTATGGGTCTTGGTCAGCAATATAGCCACCCAATGTTTAACATGATGGAAACCCACCTCAATACTAGCCTTCAGCAAGCGTCTTCTCAAAAGGTTAAACCTTTTATCCAAGAAGTCGAAACAATGGCTAAAGAAAGGTTTGGTCCAGATATATTCCAAGGGCAGTTGTTACCAACCCAGGGACCACTTGATGTTGCGAATCTAGTGCCAAGTTATATATCAAATTTTGGCCCAAATGTCGGTTCACACCGCCCCCTTCCTCAGCCTAATAACAATCTCTTTGAGCAACCACTGGAGCAAATTTTAAGGTCAAACCACCTTAATAGGGGAATGCCAACATCGGCTTCGCGTGCTGGTGCTGCATTTGAAGGTGGTGAGGTTGCTCAACTTCAAGCCGCTGGATCTAGTCCTCTTCCTCTTTCTCTTTCAAGTAATGTTTTTAGAAGCGCACTAGGCTATGCTGAAGGTGGTGAAGTTGAGGGGATGAACGAAAAAGAAGTTATCCTAGAGGCCATAATGGCAATCAAGGGCTTGAAGGAAGAGTCTGAAGCTCAAATGATTTTAGGAAAATTCTTGGCGACATATGGTGAAGAGGCTCTGCGTGATCTTGTTTCGTCTGTTCAGTCTGGTGAGTTTGATGAAACGGTTGAGCGTTTTGCTGAGGGGGAAAAGGGAATCGTGCGTGGACCTGGTGATGGCTCTGGCGAAGACGATAAGGTTCCAGCAACCCTAGACAATCAACAAGATGTATTGCTTACTGAAGGCGAATACGTTTTTCGTGAGCCAACAACAGATGCGTTAACTAAAGCGTATGGCGGTGGGTTTTTAGATAAGATAAATCAGGCAGAGGAAAGAGCGCCAGAGGTGCTAAAAGAAATGGTGGGGTAATTGAAGGTAAGTGCTGTTCCAAAGGAAACAGTCAAGTATATATGGAAGGACGTTGAAAAGGTACTGAAGGAAAGTGTCGAAACAGCTATCGGTAAAATGAAAATGATAGATGTTTTAAAGGGGATATTGGAAGACACTTACGTTCTTTGGGTTGTGTTTGAAGAAGACAAGATTGTAGCTGCATTCACAACCAGAATAATAAAGTACCCGCAACGCAAAAGCATGGCACTTGATTGGGTAGGTGGAAGTCGAATGAAAGAATGGCTGGATATAGGAATGGAAAAGGTTATAGACTTTGCTATTCAGAATGACTGTCAGCACTTAGAAGGCTATGGAAGAAAGGCTTGGGGTCGAGCTTTGCGAAAGCACAAGTTTTATCCAGAGTACATTGCGTTTCGTATGGAGATAGAAAATGGGCAAAGGTAGTTCGCCGCAACAACAGGTAGTTTCGACAGGTCTGCCTGAGTATGTTGACCCATATTTTAAGCGACTTCTCAAAGGCGCTGAAGAAGCGACCATGCCATATTACCCAGACGACCCTGACAAGTATGGTGACTTAGCGGGTAAATCCACTTATGTACCATACGAAGGTGATCGCTTAACGTCATCCGCAGATTATGGTGATATTACTCAGTCGCGGGATATGATCAGAAACATAGCCACAAGTCCGCTGGCAGGGATGACAACGGCTGTTGGCACTCAAAATGAAGGTATCGCTGGGCTTCGTAATCTAGCTTTAAACGCACCCAGCTTTACTGCATCTAATTTTTCTGCGACAGGTGTTAACCCATATAGTGGGTTTCAGGCTGGGTCTGCGGATCCCTATAGTGGTTTTGCGGCAAGTCCCGCTACCGCTTTTACAGGCTTTCAAGCTGGCTCTGCGGATCCGTATAATAGATTTGATAGAAGTTCAGTTACTGGATATGGCGGGTTTCAAGAAAGACAAGCTGATCCATTCTCTGATTTTGATAGGAGCAGTGTTGAAGCTTATGGTGGATTCCAAGCGGGTCAGGCCGATCCGTTTAGTGATTTCACCCAAGCAGAATTTTCAAAAGCACAAGGCAAAGAGTTTGATTTTGGACCAGCACGTCAGTTTACGGGCGCTGAAGTGTCAGACTATATGGACCCATACATGCAAAATGTTGTGGATGTTCAGAAGCGCGAAGCAATACGTGACTTTGGTAGGGGTCAGGCTGGCAGAGATGCAGCGGCTGTAACGGCAGGTGCCTTTGGTGGATCACGTCAGGCTGTTGCTCAAGGAATGGCAGAGCAGAACCTAGATCAAAGATTGGGTGATATACAACAAATTGGAAGTCAGGCAGCGTTTGACCGTGCAATGCAGATGTTTGAGTCTGATCGTGCGGCACAAATGGACGTTGATCAGCGCCGTGCAGCAGAAGCGGCACGAGTTCAAGGCATTGATGTTGGTGAAACAGGAAGAACGCAAACTGGTACAGCGGCTGAGATGGCTCGTACTCAGGCTGGAAGAGCGGCAGAACTTGCTAGGACGCAGGGGATTAGTCTTGACGAAGCTGCACGGATTCAAGCAGCGGAAGCTTCAGAGTTGGCTAGAACCCAAGGCGTTGATGTTAGCGAAGCTGCAAGGACACAAGCAGCAAGAGCAGCGGAGCTTGCCAGAACTCAAGGCATTAGTATTGATGAGGCACGTAGAATACAGGCCGCTGAAGCCGCTGAACTTGCCAGAACGCAAGGTGTTGACGTTAGCGAGGCAGCTAGAACGCAAGCTGCAGAAGCTGCCGAACTGGCTCGCACACAAGGTATTAGTTTGGATGAGGCCGCACGAATCCAAGCAGCAAACGCCGCAGAACAGGCTAGGGTGCAAGGTCTTGATGCTTCGGAAGCAGGTCGTATCCAATCAGCCCAAGCTGCAGAACTTGCTAGAACCCAAGGTATTAGCATTGAAGAAGCCGCTCGCATACAAGCAGCAGAAGCAGCGGAGCTTGCTCGAACACAAGGTATAGATGTTAGCGAAGCAGCCCGTGTGCAGAGCGCAAACGCAGCAGAGCAAGCAAGGATACAGGCGGCATTAGAAGCTCAGAGATACGGAACCGCTGGACTGTACGGTGATTTAATGGGCGCAGGTCGTGGTCTTCTTGGGCTTGGCGAACTTGCTCGTGGCACTGACATACAGGGTGCGCAATTACTTGAAACACTTGGTCGGGATATTCGCGGAGAAGATCAGGCTCGCCTAGACCTAGCGTATCAAGATTTCTTACGTCAACAAGACTATCCAATCAGTCAGTATGAACGCTTCGCTGGCCTTCTAAGTGGTGTACCTACTGGCAATCTGGACAGGACAACAACGCAGTATGCTTCTTACAATCCAATCCAACAAGCATTGGGTGCGGGAATTTCTGCGCTTGGATTGTATAGAGGTCTTGGTGGTGGATATGGTGGTTATGGCGGTTATGGTTACGGAGGTATGCAATGAACATTATAGAGCAAACAGAAGCTCTTAAAGACCTTCCTGATCAAAGACTGATGCAAGAGATGCAAGCCCCTACAGGATTTGCACCTCAGTTTCTTGTGCTTAGTGAGCTTAAACGCCGCAAAAGAATGCGTGATGAGTATCAGCGCCAGCAAGCTGCAAACATGAAGACAGTTGCAGAAGAAGCCGTAACTGCTGCAGGTGTGCCGCAAGAGGGTATCATGCAGATGTCTCAGGCCATGAACCCAAATAGTTCAATTGCACAAAACACTGGAGCGGACCAGAGACCACAGATGCAACCGACACAGGCACCTCAAATGATGGCTGATGGTGGCGTTGTTCGCATGTTCGATGGTGGTATTTCTGGCGGCACTATGTCTGCTATTGCAAACCTTAAAGCAAATTATCCTGATGTATACAGGTCGGCAGTTGAGCAGGGCATTGTTGAACAAATGGCAGAGTACATGCAAAATGTTGCTCAAGATGTGCCGTATGGCCTTGATGCCCTTGAAGATCCACGTAGCTTTGATTTTCTGCAAAGCATGTTTACTGACCCATCAAATCGTGCTGTAACTGAAAAACAAAAAGAAATAGAAGCAACGCAGCCAGAAAGAGCATTACAGGCAAGAGTCGATTCCAGAACTGCACTAAGTAGATATAGCGACGATGATCCTATATTTGGCACGTCTGCATTGGAGCAGCGGGAAAGGCCAGTAACAGGGGAATACACTGCTGCGCTGGATATTCCAGTCACTAGCGTTGAGGGCAAATTGCCACTGCCGCCTTCTGATCCATTGGGGTTAGTGTCAGATGGGAAAGATTTTGGAGTTAAAACCCCTTCAGGTAGTGCGTTGCCTGGTTTAATGCCACCTGTTGTTGATGATGGTTTCGGCACGGAATCAATTCAAAATATGCAAGAACAAGAAAGACAAGATGATATTTATAAATTCTTAGCAGAGAAGGGGGAAGATTTCCGTGGAGATTTCCCTAGTATAGCTATAGCTGATAGGTTAGATGAGGCTAACCTTGAAGGAGATGAAAAGTATAGAAAAAGAATACTGGAAGGAAATCTTGCTGCACATACTGGGTTGTACTTTCCAGAAGGCTCTTCTGGTCGAGAGGTTGCTCGTAAAGATTTAAACCTTCGCGCTTTACAGTTCTTACAAGGCGATCAATTTACACCACCCAGTGAGATATACGGTAATCTTTTACGTGGTGATCCACTCGAAACCGCTAAATATCAAGAAGAACCCCCAGAAGTCATCCAACAACTGTCAGATGATATATATAATGCAGATAGAGTAGATCAAGAAGCCAATGCGTTAAGATCTCTTGACCAGCAAGACATGAACGCTCAAAGGAAAAGCGACGAATTTTTCCGCATGTTGGAAATCAACAACCCACCTGTAGCTTATGATCGTTCTCCGACTACAGAGTTTATTAATAATTTACTATCTGGTGGAACTGATGAAGTTGATAACGAGGTATTTAAGGGACAGGCAATACCAGAAGATCTTCCTGAAGGATTCCAGCTTGGAATGGGAGCGGCATCAGAAGGTGCTTTGTCATTCGGAAAGCTAACAGATGACACATCCACCAACCCCGCTGGGAACAAGGTGACTGGTGGTCAGAAGGCAAGCGCAACGTCATCTCTTGGTGGCATAGAAGGCCGCATAGCTAAGATGCTTGAAGAGAAAGAGAAGAGCGCCCAGAGCGACAAGTGGATGGCTCTTGCTCAAGCGGGTATGGCATTGATGGCATCTGATGCACCAACTCTAGGGGGTGCCATAGGAGAAGCTGGTCTTGTTGGTCTTGGTGCATTGAAGAAAGGAAAAGATCAGTACGATAAAGATGTCCTTGATCTTCTGACTTTGCAGCAACGCATAGACGCACAGAAAGCAAGGTCTTCTGGTAAAGGGGGTTTGACTGCAAGCAACATGATTAGCCTTATGGACGACTTGAGAAGGTACAAGGGTGACATTCAAGATCGCATTGACGCCCTTAACTCTCCAGCCAATATAATGGATCCAGCAGAAAAAGAACGTCAGATAAAGGGCTTGCAGCAAGAGTTGTTCAGAACTGATATTGAGCTTGGCACATATCGTAACGCTCTACGCGGAACTGGCAGTATTGGTAGCCAGTCATTTGATGTAAGAGGTGGATCGGCGCAGCAACCTAGTGTAGGATACAGCTTAGGCACAGCTTCACAATAAGGAGATGACTCTTGGGCGTTATTCAACAAGTAGGTCAATTCTCTGGGAACCCGTATTCATTTACCATTGCAGGTGATACACCTACTGAGCAAGAAGTTGCACGTATCTCTCAGATCTTGGATCAGCAAGAGCTACCCTATCGTCAGCAATACGAGACACAGTATGGTGGCATTGCCTCTCTTAATCAGCCAATTGAGGAAGAAGAAGAGGGCGGATTTTTTAGTAGGCTAGGAGATCGCTTTGCATATGCCATTGATGCACCATTAGAAAACTTTGCCACAACAGCAAGGTTAACTGGGTTTGATAGAACTGCAGACTTTCTAAGCGGCGCTGTTGAAATGCCAGAGAATTATGAAAGCGCCACAGAAAAGTTTCTAAATGAAGACGGTAGCTTCTACAACTTCTTGTATGCTCCAGAGGCAGTAGCAGAACAAGCGGGTCAATTCGCTGGCTCTCTTTTGTCTAGGGCAGGTGGTGCGGCAATAGGTGGTGTTGCTACTGGTGGTAGCCCTGCGGGTGTGCTGGCTGGTGCGCTGGCTGGCCCAGCTTTGTTTGAGGCAGTGCAGCTTGTCGGACCAATCGCTCAACAACGGGCAAGAAACAATGGCAGGGAGATACCCACTAAAGATGACTGGTTGGGTGCAATCTCAAGCGCAAGCGCATCTGGTGCGCTAAACGCAATTGCTCCTGGTCTGCAAGGCACTTTAAGAAAACTTATTGCTGAAGGCGGCACAGAAACTGTTCAGTCTGTTATTCAGCAAACAGGCGAGACTGCTTTAACAGACAAGGGCCTTGATATAAATCTAAGGCAAGCTTTTGGTGAGGGTATACTTGCGGCTGGTACTGTTGCTGCAATATCGGGACCCATTGATTACCTTAGCGAAAAGCCAAAGTCTGCATCTGAAATAGAACTTGACGAGGATCTGCAAGAAAGTGCTGTTGAAGACAGTGAGCGTACTGGATTTGCATCAGACATTTCACAACAGTTGATGGAGCAAGCAGAGGCTCAGACTGAAGCAGCCATACAATCTGAATCCCCCCAGACAACATCAGAAAGCCCAGCTACTTTATCTGAGGTTACAACTGATAGTGAGTTTGAAAACAAGACCTACAATAAAGCCCAGTATGATCGTGTTCTTCAGCAAGTTAAATCTGACATCGCAAGGGAGAAGGCTCTTAGCGTTACTGGAATTCAACGCGCTATAAAGACAGACCTGCCTGATACTAAGGTTAGTCAGGTTCGTGACATCATGGCAGAGCTAGAGACACGAGGATACGTTCAGTCTCAACCCACAACGACAAGAGATCTTCGGGCTGTACCTTTGTATCAGCCGACTGAAAACATAGTGCCTCAACTAAAGACACCAGATGTGGCGTATCGTCGTCAGATTGATATTGCCAATGAGGCAATAGAAAAAAATAATAAAACTATAGACAGCCTGAAACTTGATCTGGATTCTGTAAGAGAGTTTGGTCGTGACCTTCAAGGAAAACGTACAACTGAGAACGCAATAAATTATGAAATCACCAGACTTGGGGAAAGGAACAAGCAATACAGTAGCGTTGTGAATGAAGCGCAGCAAGGATTGCAGCAGGTTGGAAGCTTGCCCTACGTTCCCAAAGTCACTCCTGATTTAAATAGAGCGCAGAAGATTGAGCGTAAAGTTGCAGCAGCAAAGGCGCGTAGTGTTGCTGATCAGGTGAAAGAAAAAGTTCAATCGAACAAACCCGTATATACGCCAGCCCTTACGGCTAAACAGGAGAAGGTGTTTCAGTCCATTCGAAAGCGCCTTGATGGCTACGGGTTGAAAGATGTTAGGTTGGAAGCGGAGCAGTTAGTAAAGGCTCCAGACGGTGCGGGTATTGAGGGATCTTACAACCCAACCAATCGCATGATGAGTTTGTCTATGGGTTTGTATGACCCCAATCTTTCGGAAGCAGAATTGTTTAATCGTGTTGGAGAAGTTCTTGATCACGAAACAACTCACGCCCTGAAAGAGATGAATGTTATTACCCCCGCTGAGTGGAAAACACTCACTGATGCTGCAGCTAAAATGCGGTATACAAAGATCAAGAGCGGTGAGAAGCAGCAAAGAAAGTATTCATACCTAGATCGTGCCAAGCGCATGTATGGGGATATGGGCGCAGAAATACAGGCTGAAGAAGCCGTTGCAGAAATGTTCCGTGATTATAACGCTGGTCGATTGAGCATGAAGGGCAAGCCAGTAAGCTTGTTTAATAAGATTAAAAACTTCTTCAAAGCTATTATTGGCGGTGCGAAAGCTAATGGCTTTACGGATGTGCAATCCATCTTCGATGATATTGTTGTTGGAAATATTGGGCAGCGCGAACGTGGCATTGCTGCACAAGAGCAGACAGAACCAACGTCTTCGCGTCAGTCACGACTAGCGGCAACAGAGGAAGAAACAACACCCGAACAAAACATTAGAATGCCACTGAATGTTGCGGCACCGAATGATCAAATCCGCGCTGAAATACAGCGCATGACAAATCAGAACCGCCCACTGGTTAAGCAACTGATCAGACGGATTGATGAAAGGTACGGCACTAAGTCAGGCGACAACGCCAAAGACCTGTCAAAGGTTACGCAGAAAGCTCGTCGCCCATCAATACTGGCTAAGAAACCTTGGCATGATGTTTCCCACATCCGTGATAGTTATCGCTTTAAGACAGTGATTGATGACTTCCGTGCAGTCCCTGCAATCTTCAATGAGTTACTTGCTGATGGGATATCTCTGGTCAAAATAGATACCAACAAGTTGTTTGAGCCAAAGGAATGGGGCTGGCGTATTATTGCTTTTGATTTACGTATGCCGAATGGGCAGCTTGTCGAATGGTATCTGCCGCTGAGAGAGCTTGAAGTTGAGAAGAAAGCTCGTGGTCATTTGATCTTTGAGGAATGGCGCAACAAGACACAAGAGGAATTGTCAGCGCAGCGTGATGCTTACTTTGCTGCCATCGCTCGTAGTTATAGAAACTATGATGAGGCTTTCCAAGCTGCGCTAGATCGAATGAACACTACACGTCAGGATGCAGAAGCATCTTGGAGAAGAGCAGAGAGTTCACTGCTTGAGGCTGCGCGGAATGCACGTAGGTCATCTGGTGTTGGGATCTCTTCTGCCGCAACGGCAGAGGCTGGCATTACAACGCCTTCAGAAGTACGCACTGATGTAGATCCATCAGCCTTGAATATAAGCGCCCGTGAAGAGCCATCTTCTATGAGTGCAAAAGGTTCTGCCATCTTATCTACCTCCGATGACTATGTTACAGATTTGCCTGTTGAACAGCAAGTTAAGTTCTCAAGGCTGTCTCGCTCCCCTAGTGTATCAGGTTTACAAGACTTTATCAGAAATAATCCTGATGGATTTACTATTGATCCTGTCTCCATGGAACCTGCGTCTGGTGGTTTCGTTGTTGCCCCCCTCAAAGAAGCCGAAATAATTGTCGGAGAGACCTTGCCAGAGGAGGTACTATTAGGTTATATTGAGGATAATAAGGATATTTCGAGGGCTGTCAATAAGCCAGTTTACCTTGGTGGTTGGTTCGACACAGACTCTCAGCAATATTTCTTAGACAACACTTTGATACTGCCGACTGCAGAAGAGGCGCTGTACATCGCTGAGGCTGCAGATCAACTGGCAATCTTTGATCTGAATAACTTTGAGGAGATCAGGACCAATGAAGGAATCAGACAACTCCAAGAGAGTGGTGCTTACAGAGGTGACACCGCAATCGGATACCAAAGAAACCTTGCAGAGGTTGGTCGCCGCTTTGCGGAAGCAAGGAATAACCGTAACGCCAGCCAAAGAGAACAGCTTACTAGAGGAGTAGAGGGCTTTAGACAATCACGTCTAACCTTACCCCTCTCTCCTGAGCAACGTGCTGCTAGTGTTCTGGATTATTTAGACCCGAACACTGGACAACCTAAGTTTAAAAACAAGCAGGGTTCCGAAACCCTTGTAAGCTTTGCCAACAAGCTTCTTGAGCTTCGCGGCACACGTACATATGACATCGTCAACTCAGAGCAAGACCGCGAAGAGGTCGCTCGCATCATGGCTGCAGAAGCAGAGGCTGCGCTTCTGTCCAGTAGCGATGCGATTGGTTGGTATGATGCCAAGCTGAAGCTGGCAAAACAAATTCTGTTCCCTGTGTACCCAGAGGTATCACCACTGCGTCCTGATGGCACAGAGAATTCAATGTATGATCCAGCGTCTGAGCATGCATTTGACTATGCAACAGCAGTTACCTCAAATGGTTTGTCTGTAATTGACAACTACCTACTGGCATCTCGCCAGTATGACGCATGGAAAAACAACCAAGACGGTAAGTTCCCGCTCTCAGCTTCTGGGGCGCAAGGCAAGTCCATGATTAAGGCGTGGGAGTTTTGGAATGCTCTTGTGGATCTTGGTTATAACTCTAATCAGATTAACGATCTGCTTACAACGCAGATGCGTAAGGGTGATCTTGCGGCACTGATGACAGAAGTATTCGGTGTAGATCGTGTCAAAGATTTACCATTTACAATAGATGGAAAAGAACTTGCCGATGAAATCGTTGGCGTTGCCTATGTGATTGGACCTAAGATTGGAAATGGTTTCTATCAAAACTTACGTGGCAACTTTGATCCTCTAACAATGGATCGCTGGTGGATGCGCTTTGTCAACCGTATCACTGGCAACCCAACAGTTAACTATCGTGAAGAACTTGTACAGGAAAACAAAGAAAAGCTTTGGAACCTAATATCAAATCCAGATAGCTTGACGGAAATGGACCAAAAGCTTTTGGTGGATACTGTCGAAGCTTTGGGAATCACCACTATAGAGAAAAGTGATATTGAACTTATTGCCCCAGAAGTACAAAAAGTTTGGGACAAAAACTTCTACAACAAAGCATTCAACGACAAGCTTGATGATCTTGCTGATCAATATAACTTTCTTGTCACATCAGACGGTGTAATCACTGGGCGTGACGCGGAAAAAGTTAAGAAGATTGCTCAAGATGCACGTCCTAAATCCACAGACTTAGCACTGGCTGCTAAAAATTTAGCAGGTAAACTAAAGCCTCAGCTTCAGGAAGATCCACGTAATGCCCGTGAGCGTTCAGCCATGAGGGCTGCTGCTAATCGTGCTAGAGAAATACTGCGTCAAAGCAACCAGATTGGTGTGGATCTAACCAACGCAGACTTCCAAGCCCTCATGTGGTACGCAGAGAAGCGCATCTTTGAAGCTGGTGGTGTGCGCAAAGGTCGTGGTGATGACAATGATTATGCAGATGGTGCAATAGCCATCCTTAAAAACAAAGGTGTAAGCGATGACAAAATCGAAGCCACACTCCCCGATGCAGAACGAGGAAGAATCCGTAGTGTCGAATCTCAACTCGACAGAGATTCTGAAATTGGCAGAGAGATTGATGCGATACAAAGAGGGCCAGAAGAAGGAAACTTCTTCGCTCCAAGAGAGCTAACACTTCTTGATGGGTCTATGGCCCCACAGGAACAGCTAACAACCGAACAGCTACAGCAAACAGAAGCAGATCTTGCGGGAGCAGAAGTTGATCCAGAGCTACCACCTCAACGGTTCTCTCGCCTCATCCCTGCTCAGGCACTCATGCCATTACGCGCACCAGTTAACATGGCTGATGGCTCTCCCAATCCAGTCTATGGGTACTTTAGGGATGACACAACGGGCAAGCTACGTCCTATAGTTTTGCCTAGAGGTTCCCACAAAACATACGAGAATGGTGTAGAGGTTGGTCAGGGATTGTATCACATACAACAACGCAACCACGATAAGGAACTGGTGGAGAATTCTAAATACAAGCGTGTTGAGAATGCCATCTTTGATCTCCTTCGCCGCTGGCAAGATCAAGGGTACGAGGATGGTGATGCGGTTATCTCCTATCCAAGTCAGGGTGTTATCGTTCTTGAGTGGCGCAATAACCTAGCGTTTAAAGCACCACCCATGCGCCTTGTGCTGCAGTCGGGTCGTGATCTACCAAATGCACCTTCTAAAAATGTATTTTATGTAAAGACATTCTTCCCGATCTTGGAGAAGAAAGCACGGAAGACTGCGCCTGTTCGTCAATCTCGCTTGATGAGCAGACTTCCAGAACAGATAGGCGAAAAGCAATACAATTTAGAATATGCTAGAACCTCTGACTTCTTGGCAAAGGGTTTGAAATTTTTTGTGCCAGAAGAAAAAGCACAGACTGCAGCGGATGGGATTATTCGCAGGTTCCAAGACGACATGCTTCCCGTGGGACGTATGATGCAAGAGCTTCAAAAGAAGGACGCTACAATTACAGATGCGTTTGATCCTTATCTGCAAGAAGAATTGTATCATGGTCGTGTAGGCGCAGAGATCGAAAGCCGTGAGAAGACAATCTACAAAGATGCTGTGGATGCAGTTAAAGGTGTTAACATTTCTCAGGGTAAGATCGATCAGCTAAAAGCTATTTCAGACAAGGCGTCAGAGACGGGTGATGGGTTTGTTAAGAAAGCTCTTGCTAGTTACCCAAGCAAAAAACTTGCAGTAGTTGATGCTGTTCTTTACGCGACACACGCTAAGGAACGTAACGCATTCATCAGAAAAAAAGATCCAGATAACACCTCTGGCTCAGGCATGTCAGACATGGAAGCTGATTCAATCCTAGCGTGGGTTGCCACGTTGGACGCGCCAAGTGTGGCTGCTCTGCAGAGAGTTCAGCAAGGGGTCAGAAGTATTGTTGCAAATACAAACCAGAGCCGTGCTGATTATGGTTTGATACCAGAGGAATTGCGCACTGATACAAACTTTAATTCATACGTGCCTCTGCGTGGCAAGGTGGATATGCTTGAGGGCGAAATGGACTTTACCCGCCCAGCCAGCGGTGCGCCGTTTGGTGTACGTGGTAGGGAAGATCGTCGTGCGCTAGGTCGTTTTGACTATGCCACAGATATCCTTGCAACTGTGATTAATCAGAACCAGAACTCTGTTGTTCGCGGAGAACGCAACAAGGTTGGTCAGGCATTCATTGAATTGCTACGCGCAAACCCAGACAAAACCCGTGGCTTTGGTCGGATCCTAGATCGCATGCCAACAATACGAAGAGAGGATACATCAGGTAAGGTAAGAGAATTTACAGACTTTATGGCGGCTCAAGACCCACACATTTTTGTTGCTAAAGAAAATGGTAAAGATGTTTATGTTGAGATCAGTGACATACGTCTCGCCAACTCCTTGAAGGGTAGTGATGGAACAGGATCTAGCTCACTTGGAGCTATCACTAGATCTTTGGGTAAGCTTAACAGATACCTGTCAAACATTAACACCTCGTACAACCCAGAATTTTTTATCACTAACATCGTCCGTGACATCCAGACTGCAGGTATAAACGTGCAGCAGTTTGATGCTGATGGCATGGTGAAGAGTATTGCCAAGGACTACAGAAGCGCATTTGGTGGCATCAAGAGAGCCATCAGAAATGGTGACAAGGATAGTGAGTGGGCAAAGATATACGCTGACTTCGTCCGTGATGGTGGTCAGAATTCTGCAAACCCAATGAACAGTGTTGCCGATCAGATGGCAAACATTAGCAACTTACTGGGCGACATCGCTGAGGATGGTGCGCGTGGCAAGTTCAACAAGATGAAGAACAGTTTTGCAGGGGAGAGAGTTAAGTCTCTTCTCAAGTTCTTAGAAGACTACAACACTGTGGCTGAAAACGCCGTGCGTGTTGCTGTTTACAAAGGTCTAAAGGACAAAGGCTTCTCGCCTGAGAGAGCGGCACAAGCTGCACGTAATGTGACTGTAAACTTTGGTAAGGGTGGCGAATACAAGACACTGATGAACTCAATGTACTTGTTCTATAACGCATCCATCCAAGGTTCATTTGCGCTTTTCAATGCGTTCCTAAGATCACCAAAGGTTCGCAGATTATGGGGTGCTTTGGTTGTTGCTGGTGTAATGCAAGACCTTCTTAACTCAACATTTTCTGAAGAAGATGATGATGAGATCTTAGTCTACGACAAGATACCCGATTACATTCTTGAGCATAACTTGATCCTTCCGACATTTGGTATGGGAACTGATCGTCAATATCTTGCGATACCAATGCCATACGGTTTGAACATGGCAGTCAATGCTGGTCGCGCATTCAATCGCACATTACGCGGAGAATACTCTGCGTCAGAAGGTGCCAACTCAATCATCATGACTGCGGTGGATGCTCTCAATCCACTGGGCGGCACAGAGAACCTTATCAACTTTGCAGCGCCAACTGTGTTCGATCCCTTCGTTGAAATCATGCGTAACGAAAACTACGCTGGAGTTCCGATATACAAGCAGCAGTATCCAGGAGATCAGTCCCCCGATAGCCAGCGTTACTTCAATAGTGTCAGCCCTTCAGCGCGTTGGATTACAAACAACTTAAATGCTCTGACTGGCGGCACCACTGAGATGTCTGGTTTCGTTGATTGGAACCCAGAGATCATGGACTACTGGTTTGAATATCTGACAGGTGGTATCGGGCGGTTCGTCCAAAGAACAGCCGAATTACCTGCTCGTGTGTACACCGATGGCTTCAACGAAGACTTGGTCCGCGAGATACCTTTTGTTCGTAAGGCAATCGGCACTGTGTCAGAGCGTGAAAACATTGGCATGTTTGTGGAGAAGCGTGATCGTATCTTGAACGTAGGTCAGGAGATCAAGGCGGCACAAGAAGCAGGTGACCGTGAAAGGTTTATGAGGGCAAGAGAAAAGTATTCTGAAGAGATTGCTCTTCTGCCTCGCATCAAAGCAATCAACAATGCCATCAAAAAAATATCACGGCAGCAGAACGCTATCCGTGATAATGTAAACCTTCCTGACAGTCAGCGTCAGTTAATTCTTGATAGGTTGGATGAGCAAAAGCAGATGCTATACGCTCGTGGCAATATGATCATGAAGGACTATCGATAAAGTTCAATTGAACTTTTTAAGTCTTCTGAAAGTGTAGTAAGCCCAAAGTTTCTCAATTGGGCTTAGTTCATCCTGATCTAAAACCATGCCCACCCCATGACCTAAGTCCATAGGTTTGCTTAGTTTACTGAATGTCTTTTGAGAACAGTAACCCGCTACACGAAAGGTGTCTTCTTCTTGCTTACAGACAAGTACGGAGCAGTCTGCTTTAAATGACTCCATGTTTTTGAAAAGCAACTTACCTCTTGGATAAAATGTTGACTTAACATCAATAGATAAATCACCAAGCCACATATCTTCGCCACTATCTACACCTAATTGAAATGGGTTGTGTTCTATGTCGAACACTTTAGCAACGCAAACTTCCGCCTGTATACCAAGCAGATCAAGATCGTTATCATTCCGACCCTGATCTCTCCTTTGGTTTGCAACACCACATGCCCTAGCAAGCTGCCACCTAAAGGTAGCTGCTTGCTTGCAGTTAGACATTTCTTTAGGACTTAACTTTACTATCATGTCTACTGTTTATCCACTCAATTATTTCTGATCTTTTCCACCGCCGTGTGTGTGGTGTAATCATGATTGGTTTCGGGAAATCATTCTCTTCCCGCAACATTTTTTGAACAGTCTTTAAGTGAAGCGACAGCATCACAGACAGATCGTTTGTATCTAGGAGTTTTTCTTCCATTGCCTAAAGTCCTCTCTTAGTGTTTCGAACTTACTTCTGGCATCAGGATTATCTCTAAACTCTGACCGTGATGTGATGCCACAGTATTCTCTTACAGCCTTCACCGCTGCGCCTTCAATTTTGAAAGGGTCTTCTTCATCCATCAACCCACAAGACCAGAGGTACTCTCCGAATTCTGGGTTACGGCACAGAAGCCCTGCCGATGCAATCAGCCTTTCTATTCGCTGATGTTCTTCCCGTGTCTCTGGTTCATCCTGATCGTTAAGTCGAACCATAGCCACCATGTATCTTGTTCCCACCCAGTCAGTGTGAAGCTCTTGTGGGCAGTCGTTTGGATGGACGTTGAGTCGAAGGATAATTCCATTTCTATCTTGAGACATGGATACCTTCACAGCTTCAAAGCCCATAGCTGCATCTCTTATGCTACTCATCTTAAAAACCCCAATCAATTTTTACATGAACATGAACGTCAATGCGTTCTGGAATGCCTGATGTTTGATTGATCAACACAGGCTCATCGAATTCACCAAAGAAACTTTCGTAAGGCACACCTAAGTAATCAGCAATGTCTTTGATTGCTGTTGCAGGTGGCTCTTTTATTACGCCTCTCTCGTACTTAGAATAAAGAGATTGATGTAAGTTTATGGCGTCACATATTTCTGTTTGAATTAAGCCTTTTTGTTCGCGGATCTTCTTTAAGAGCTTTCCATTAAAGTTCACTGTATCTCTCCCAATTTCTTTCAGCCCATGCTTTGGCATCTACCCCCATAAGATCCCACCATGTGCGCTCATCACCAAAACGGTGCAGGTCCATATGGCAATCGTGACACAGAGGTACAGCCCAGTTATCTCCCGACCTCATACCTACACCACGTTCCCCCACATGCTGCAGGTGGTGCGCCTCTGCGCCACGACTACACACTAAGCAGGGTGACCCCCGCAAAGTTTTCAAATATCTCTCCCGCCTAATCCTGTCTTGCTTTGGGAAGCGAAAGCCTCGCCACTTTCTCGTCAGCATCTTTATCCTCAATCATTTTTCTGTGATCAGTAAGAGCCTTACCTCTCTTAAAGCTGTTGATAGGATTTTCGTCCTTGTACTTACGCCACAACGCAGCCGATTTCTTTTTGTCGGATGGATCCGTTTGAGTGACAAACAGTTGAGGCTGTAGATCGTAGCGCCAGTTGTTGATGTCTCTCATGCGGCGTATTCCACCTGCCGTTACGCCCTGACAGTAGAAGCCCATAGCTTTCCAGAAACCATTTGCTGCAATATCAGAGCCGCAACGCAAGCTAATTGACAATCCGTTGGATGCGGACACGAGGTCAATCAGGTGCCTGATTAGAGCGGCACCGTATAACTGACCTCGCAGATCATATTCAATACAAGCCTGATGTATCTTCACCTGCTGCCCAAGGGAACCATGATAGATGTAGCCAGCGGGATCATTGTTGACACGAGCCAGAAGTATTCTGTGATTTAATATCTCACGCTCGAATACCTGCCTTGGATAAAACGCTAAGTCCTCTGCGTTCTTCCGTTGCAGATGATCGATGTAAGGCAAATCACTTTCTACTGCTGGCACGACTTGTATATCCATTGATCATTTTGGCCTACAGTTACGGGTATCCCAGTCGTCCATGTAAAAGCCATCAGAAGGAAGGTAGGCTTTAGTCATTTCACTGGAATTTTTAAACTTGTGCCAAGACAACATGATGTATTTCATCCTTGTAATTGTAGTCATCTTGTCCTTATGGCGCTCATCGTTGTTTAATTTTTCTCTGATATAAACAACTGGGTCATTTGGATAATTCATTTGACCATCTCGCCATGTTCTAATGAATTCATTTCCTTGATCAGCGTATCCAGTTTTAGAAGCAATGTAGTGTATTGCACCTAATAATGCGTCAGCTTTGTAGTAAGTTTTCCTACAAAAACACACGCTCTCAACCAAGTCTGGATTAGCTGCCAAAACACCATCAAGTTGATGTACGGTATATCCGTGATCCTTTGCCGTTTTGTTGGCAATCAATGCAACCATCTTCACAGTATGCGCAAGAGGACCTGCATTATCGTAGCCTCTTATTTTAAGCCTATCAGAGTATGTGCGTTTTTTTCCGCTATCAATTGATAGGATTGCTTCTTCTGGAAGGTCTTCCACAAGTATCGTCCAGAAAGGTTTTTTAGCTCTCTCGCATGCCATCAGACGTTGTTGACCGTCAATCAGCACACCATTTTCTGCTACACATATTGTTGAACCATTCAGATGAAAGTTATCTTGCAACATGTCTGTGTGATAAAGGCTCACAACACGTTTAGATGCCTTTCTATTTCTTGTGTTTTTATTAAGAAGTTCACTCGCCTTTTCTGGGGTCATGAGAAACTTGTTTACTTTGATCTTTTCGATTTGATGCTGTTGCATTTTCCACTCCTAACAAAAAAATTAAAACGGTATCTCATCGTCTAAGTCTTGAGAACTTTGACTGGGTCGATATCCGTTGTTGTTTTGATACCCAGACGGTGCTTGGTATCCGCTCTTTTCCTTGCGCTCTCTCAACAAGTCGCCGCGCAAGGACAGAAATGGTCTGCCACCCTTGGATGTCTTTCTCCACCCAACGAGATTGGCCTTCGGGTTCTTCACCCCTTCCTGTAATTGGTTCCATAAGTCTGTCACCGTTTCACTATTGAGTTCGATGTTGCCAGTGTAATCTGGCTGACGATCATTTTGTTTCCTGTCGTTCTGAAACAGGATGCCTGATGCGGGATATTCTGACATTACTTTTTCTCCTTTAGTTCTGCCTTCTTGGCTGAGATCACCTGCCCAACCTCTTCATACTTTGAAAACGCTTCTTCCTTTGCGCGTTCAAACATCTCTTTATTAGCAAGATAAAAACCGTTCAAAGTCTTTTCGGACTTGATGGTATTAATCCATGCTATCGCCAGTGTTGCCCAGCTATCCCAGTCGTAAACAGCACGAGGTTCACGATCCGCTTCCTTGTAGGCACCAGTGTTCTTCATGTAGCCCAAGAGTTTCTCATCTTTGTTCAATTGAACTTTTTCCTCAGAGGGCGGCTCAGGAGCCTTTTCTTTTTTCTGGGGGGTAGGCTTAGGATTTTCCTTTCCCTCACTCTGCGGGGCCTCTCCGTTGCTCTGAGGGATATCCTCACCCGCATAAATGTAGTGGCCCAAGCCATGCATGGCGATAGCCTTGGCAAAGCAGCGCATTCTGGCATCACTAATTTGACGTGATGTCGGTCCAGAGATAGCATTGTTTCTGTTGTCCATGACTGGCAACCACATCATGTGATCCTGATCTTCTACAGTCACGGTGACCCGCACCTCAACGGTGCTATCGGGATAGATGATGTCATCATGAACTGTGTATGACGCAGTCGGGTACTTAGACTTTACCTCGCCCCAAGCCCAAGCCCAAGACAGGTAACTCAATCCCATCTTCTCTTGCTTTTTGTCATTCACATTAATTGAGGACAGTGTTTTCCATACTGACATTACTTTCTCCACTTGCTTTTTTACTTTTTTACTGTAAACTAATTGTTAATGATTACTGAGTTATGGTCACTTGGTTTTCCTTTACAGTTGGTGAGTGAGGGGGGGAGCTTTTAGCTCCCTTCTTTCTTTTAGCCCTTGGCTCTTTCTCTCCCCCATGTTTCCAAACCATCTCATGGATCGGGCCACTTTTATCTCCGTAAACTCTAGATGTTCTTCTGTCACCAAGCGCGGCTTGTTTTTGGATGACCTTCACTTTTGTCGTATCTTGTTTACGCAAAAAGTAATCAGCAGCATCTTCTAACTGATCTTCAATAGAAACTAAATGCTTCAAGCCTTCAGCTTGTATCTCCAAGTCAATACAAATCACCGCTCTCATTTTCTTTTTAGTTGGCATTCTTCCATCCTTTAAATTGATCACAAAACTCTGCCACTCCGCAGTAGTTTCCTTCGCAGCGGGTCTTCTCACCCTTGCGATATTCAATCTCACAATTTCCCTTGAGCGCAGTGTTTGCATTCGCATGTCTAACAGCCTCGTCTTCAGACTGATGAACCTTCATCGCTCTTTTCTGGCCCTTCTTCTTAACGGCCCACGTATCAGGCTTCGCCCACTGATCTTCTGGAGAGCATACAGGAAACTGATCATACAGATCGCTAAACATCTGCGCTTCTTGGTGGGCATCAATGCGCTCTTGAATGTAATCCTCTCGCTCGTCTTTGCTCCACAGGGGCAGATCAACAATCACCACTGGTGACTGAGGATACTCAGGATCGAATTCTGCCTTGCGTCTTTGCCAGTCTCTGAGGATAGCGCAGATGCGCAGCTTGCTTACAGTCTTGCCACGGTTCGCACCTTCCTTGGAATTCTCAACGAGCCAAGCGTAGCAGTTTTGCTGGCGCTCCCACTCAACCTTGCCAAGGATTACTGACCAAGCAGACGTAACCTTGTAGTCAGTGATTTGCACAGTGCCATCCTCAAGAACCTCTTGATGGTCAAGCGCACCAGAGATAGTCCAGTTCGCAACGTCCGCATAGAGACGTTCCTCTACCTGCACGTTATTAGGATCGTCGGCGCTCTCAAGAATATGATGGACCGCTGTACCAAACAGAGGCCAGATCATGTCAACAACATCCTTCTCCATTTTGTCAGCGTGTAAGTCTTTCATCAACCGCACCCGTGGTGCGTCGATCAATGTTGTAATGCTGATGTCAGCTTTGCCCTTCGAATACTTATCGTCTCTTGCAAAATTCAAGAACGCATCAGGCAGGTTATAGTTGTTAGTTATTTTCATTGTTTTCTCCACTCGTATGTAGTTAAATCACATAAGGAACATAAAGTCAAATGGGATTATTTGGGGGAAGATATGGCTGCATTTGATGTTACGTTTACGGTGTATGGTGAACCTGCGTCGAAAGCAAATTCACGTAAGATGGTCATGATAAAAGGCAGACCAGCCTTGATCAAGTCCCAGAAAGCACGGGACTATGTGAGTTTCTTTGAGGCGCAATGCCCCACTTTGAAAGTGCCGACAACAGATGATGTCATAGTTGAGATGATGATTTACTATGCATCCCGCCGCCCAGACTTGGACGAAAGCCTGATCCTAGATTGCATGCAGAACCGCATCTACAAAAACGATAGGCAGGTAAAACAAAAATTTATTTACTGGGGTTTAGACAAAGAAAATCCACGGTCAATAATTAGAGTTCGCTCGTGTAATATAAAAAATATTCCACAGTATTTATTATCGGAAGACGTTACGGTAGACGATATTACATATCGGTAGTCTAAGTATATATATATATATTATATTATTAGGCGGCAAAAAAATCGTAGATTGACGGACGCTATTCGTATCCCCTATGATGCTCGAATAGAGTAGGAGATAGCCGTGCAAATCGAACAGCAAGTTCGTGGCGAGGCATACAGATTAGGGCAAGGTCAATACAAAATAAAATGCCCAAGCTGTAGTCCCAGCCGCAAAAACAAAACCGATAAAACGCTTTCTCTCAAAATAGAACAAGACAAGATACTGTTTCAGTGCTGGCACTGTAATCAGCAGGGCATTGTTCCTTTGAGTGATGGCTTTACAAAAACAAATAGAGTGGAACCAATGTCCGTTGCAAAGAACGTAAACAAATCCCCGCTTACAGACGCGGCACTGGCATGGCTGAGTAGCCGTGGGATCAGTGAAGAGACTGCGAAGAAAGCAAACCTCGTCTCAACCTCATCTTGGATACAGGCACTCAACAAGGAAACAGAATGCATCATGTTCCCGTACACAAACGAGGGTCAAGAATATGCATACAAGGTGCGGTCCATTGAGAGCAAAGGGTTCAAGTGCAATGGCGCACCCCAAACTTTTTTTAATTTGCAAAACGTCCAGCGTGACGATGATCTAATCATATGCGAGGGCGAGATGGATGCTCTTGCGTTTATGGAAACGGGTTACGAAAGCGTTGTGTCAATCCCAAACGGGGCAGTCATGAAGGTTGTCGATGGAAACATCGATCCAAAGGAAGATAATAAATTCAAATACTTATGGGCAGCAAAGAAGAAAATCGATGCCGCCAGTCGTATCATCATCGCTATGGATGCGGACGCAGCGGGACAGGCAACCGCTGAAGAGATCGCTCGTCGTATCGGAAAGGATCGATGCTTCAAGATAGAGTACCCAGAGGGGTGCAAGGATGCCAACGATGTCTTGTTGAACTCTGGCAAGGATGGCATTGATGATATCGTGGTTGCCGCCAAGCCGTGGCCTGTCGCTGGTCTATATGATGCGTCTCATTTCTATGATCAGATCGATGAGATCTACGAAAAAGGAATGGGACGTGGCGAGAGTACGGGATACGATAACGTCGATGAGTTATACACCATTGTCACTGGTCAGCTTACCGTGGTGACGGGTCATCCATCATCAGGTAAGTCGGAATTCATTGATCAGATTATGGTCAACATGGCACAAGAAAAAGATTGGAAGTTTGCAATCTGTTCTTTTGAAAATGAACCGCGTCTTCATATTGCCAAGCTGATCAGCAAGTATATTCGTAAGCCTTTCTTCGAAGGTGCAACAGATAGAATAACCCAAGAGGAGCTGAATCGCGGAAAGGAATTTGTTCAATCGCACTTTTCTTTTCTCTATCAGGCAGACGGTTCGATGTCTTCTATCGAAAGCATCATTGAAAGATTGAAGGTTGCAGTCATGCGGCACGGGGTTCGAGGTGCCATCATTGACCCATACAACTACATCCAGAAGGGGCGGGATGTCAGCGAAACTGAATGGGTTTCTGATATTCTGACAAGGCTGCGCGTGTTT
>Ga0255766_10000766_pt1 | contig 29617 bp, 28 predicted proteins | sample 071ome_23_FD_179966 | JGI IMG/M metagenome (GOLD analysis project Ga0255766, IMG submission 179966) | Coastal salt marsh microbial communities from the Groves Creek Marsh, Skidaway Island, Georgia - 071403BT metaG (version 2) | ecosystem: Environmental > Aquatic > Marine > Intertidal zone >...
AGTGATCTGACACCGCTGGCCTGGAAGACCAATCAGGCAGCCAAAGTCTAATCTTCGGGTTTTCAGCTCACTCAAATATCACCCATCATGGGCATTTTGCCCTATGGGGTTTATTAAACGCTTACAAAGCATGCAAATACGCCTTGGGCCAATGGGAATCGATGGAGCATTACCTGGAAAACGGGCAAATTGACATCGACAACAACGCTTGCGAACGCTCGATCCGACCGGTAGCCATCGGTCGGAAAAACTGGATCCACCTGGGGAGCGAAGAAGCCGGACCGAAAGTGGCCGGTATCATCTCCATCCTTCCGAATCCCCATTACCTCGAGAAGATGGCCGCCCCTACGCGAATAACCTTTTTCCCGAAACAGGATAAAATCCTTCTTATACTCCTCTCGTTCCACAGGCGCCAAGACGATGTCATAAATCCCCTTTCCAATCACTTCGCTGAATTCCCACCCAAAAGTCTTTTTCGCTTGAGGATTCCATTGACGGATGCATCCATCCCGGTCCACCGTTACGATTGCATCCAGCGCACAATGAATGATCTGATTTGCACGTTTTTGACTCAGCATCAACTGATGAGTACGAATCTTGACCTCACGGTCCAAAACCTCGGGTTGGTTTTTCAATGCCTCTTCTGCTGCTTTGAGCCCGGAGATATCTCTGACCGTTGCCTGTAGGTAGGTCTTGCCTCCATGCTGAAATGAACTCAAAAGAACAGTGGCGGTGAAGGAAGGCCCTTTAAATTTGCAGTGCTCCAACTCAAAAAACACGCTGCCAAGTTCTAGCGCGGATTGGATTCGTTTATTCGCCTCTGAACGAGAAGGCATACCATTGGCCTGCATTTCGGGAGATAGTGCCCACGGAGACAGTTTACAAAAGGCTTCCTCGGTCTGCACTCCGAATAGCTTCAGCGCGGAAGGATTGCATGACGTAAACCGACCGGTTTCGGTATCCAAAGTTATCATCGCATCTGGATTGAAATGAAACAAGCTGCGAAAGCGTTCTTCACTCTCGTGTAGATGATTTTCCAATAGCTTTCGACTGGAAATATCGTTCAAAAAAACGTAGGCCACCATGCTTGCCCATTTCGGGGAATAAGAACAATAAATCTGAATCGATACGTCAAAAAGACTGCCATCCTTTCGACGATGGACCGTTTCAAATACAGTAGCATCCCATAGGATCTACAATCAGTGCAAAAAGCTTCGGAAAAAGTTTCCCTTCCGTTGCCGGGCAGATTGCCTGCGTCAAATCGATCGAGTTCAATTACCTGAGTAAGCTTCCATTGATCATCTTTGAACCGATAAGCTCGAACCTCGTTCGCCCGCTCATATTGAGCAATCAAATGGTCGCCATCCAACTGCATGCCATTGCCAAAACCTCCCGGTCCAACATCGCCTTGAACCGAACGCGAAAAAAACCTTGGGATGCAATCAAGCCGTCGATAGTCGTTCCCCATCGTCCACCACCAAGATCGCCCCAGTTCGACTCAGCAGTTTCCCAAGTGGCAGAATCAAGGACCGTGGAGCGTTCAATCTGATATCCGGTGACGCCTGATTGCTGATCCTCAATTTGTATGCGAAAACGATTGGGTGCAATGGATTCAATCCGGAGGTCATCCAAAAGCCCCTGCCCCCTACATGCTATTATGCTCAGTTGAAGACCACTGTATAAGGACGCAATCAATGCGCAGTTGGTATATTCATTCCTGATCATTGGCTCATCTCTTTTGGCTTTAAGTTCGCAAACGTCATCAGCATCATCTAATGTATGACCAAAAACAAAGACCTTTGTTTGAGATGAAAATACGCCACGTTCGATGAAGAGGTTTTACAGAAAACCAAAAGAGTCATTCTTGAACAATTCAACGATCCGTCCCGAACACTTGTCAGCGTGTTAATGCAAAAATGGGGTGATAGTAATAGCGTAAATATTCCACCAACCAACGGCGCACACGGTGCAAACGACTTGACATTAGCAGATGATGCACCGGCTTGGCACAGAGTAGCCTTCTTCGAAATTTTTGCCGGCATTGCACTTGGATACGGCTGGCAGCATCGGTCCAGGTAATGCTTCCCAATTGATAATTTTTGAGAATCTCCGCACTCATCATGGAGGACTCCATAGCCATGGACATGCCATTTCCTGTTAGGGGAGGTATGCAGGCACCGAGGTCTCCAATTTGTATGGCTTCGTCAGCAATAGGCTGCACGGAAACGGGGTAACTTAAGCCTGAAGTGAAACAAAGACTGCCTGGAACCATATCCGAGGCTATAACTGCTTCTCGCCTTCGTTGATGAAGATGTTGCAACAAAAAGAGTCTCCATTCCTTTTTGATATTCATCAATGTGCCATTAACCTTGGTTAATCCGCAGATATTGACTTTATTATGCTCCACGCGGCATAGACCGACATAACCTTGAGCCGTGAAATGCATTTCCAAATCCGCTTCTAGTGTCAAGTTTTCGACATGCCATTTATATCCGAGGAGTGCCGTTTCACGTTTCATGTTGGGAAGCCTGCCCGTTGCTAAAACAGTGTCTGCTTTGCTATAACTTCGGGGCAAGGGGCATCTTTGATTGAGCTTCAAATCGCCACCAAGCCCTCGGTAACATGAGGCCATGATCGCGTCCATGGTATATCTTGAAAGACAGAGAGCCGGTTCTCTGAGAGGTAAGGTCGGAGATTCTGATTCGTGTGTATAGCACTTGACCGTGCGTGCAAGGACAGCCCCTTCAGCTATGAATGAATCGTATAAGCCGAGGAGATGCAACACCTGAATCCCCTTGCCGCTGAGAAACTCGCCGCAAACTCGGTGTCGAGGATAGGCTCCCGCCTCTGAAATTTGTGAGTCCACACCTAATTGCTGAAGCTTGATTCCGAGGGACAAACCGCTAACCCCTCCCCCGATGATGTGAATACTGGGAGGTTTCATGGAGCCGTGGCTTTGAAAAAGTGGGAAAAACATCCAGAAGAATGTTCAGCGAGTTTCCATGTTTCTTCGGCCTCGGATTTCCATATGTTGGATAATTCGTTTGCACGAAATCCTGCTTTCACACTGATACAGGCGTCATGGAGGGTCACGTCATGACAACCAAGCAGCCGCAAACCAGCTGCCCCAAGCAAACCCATACGGTGACGGCGTGGCTCACAGCAGACAAACTGCCGAGTCCGACGCGTCAGAGGTTTGACCCAGTCTTTTAAGGATGCGTCATCGAAATGATGCAGAAAAAGATTCGCATAGCAGGCATCGAATTTCTCAGAGGATTCATAAAGCCAGTCCCGAACATCTTGCACATGCTCGACCACATGCCATCCCTGACGTTCAAGTGACTCTCTTGCTTCATTTCCCAGTGTTTCGGCCTGATCAATGAAATGAAGTACACTACCAGCCCTCACGCGTCCAAAGGACTTAAAGATGATCCTTGCGAGAGATCCATCTCCTGCACCCATTTCCGCAATGTGAATGGGATCATGCTTTGTCATCACCTCGGAAAGCGCATTCCTCAACAGCCCCGCATGTCCCATGATCTTATTGATCAAAATCAGATCCTTTCGGGATTGCTGCGCAGCTGCATCCTGTGGGGGCAGTTCATCGAGTATTTCAAGCTCTACTTGTCGAGGAAGGGAGTTGAAAAATGGTTTAATATGCTTTGAGTAAAATGCCATGGCTGCTGAATCCCGCCCCAAAGGAATTCATCCACCAAAAACCGGGGGGGGAAGGAAGTTGTAAATGACGCTCCAGTGCAAGGAGTACAAATGGACTGCTGATATTGCCGTAGTCTCTCAGCAATTCACGGCTTATTGAGAGATCGGCATCTTTTAGCCCCATTCGATCAGTCAAGGCCTCGAGCACACGTTTGCCGCCGGCGTGGGTGATCCAAGCCTGTATCATTTCCCGACCCAGACCGGTTTTCTTCAGCATTCGGGTGAGATCATGTTGTGCGCTTTCGGCGGCAATCAGCGGAGTCTTCGGAGAAAGAATATTCCTCAACATGCCCTTTTGATGCTCAAACCTCAGGCTGTCTCGCTCTTCGGGTTGAAGATAGGAAGAGGAATCAATCCACGCCACACGACGCCGATCGTCAGCAGGTTTAGCAGAGCAAACAACGGCCCCCGCACCATCCCCAAACAGGCAGGCACTGATCAAAACCCCTGGGTCATTGTCAATGTAGAATGCTGCACTACAGATTTCCACACAAACCGAAACAACCTTGGCTGCTTGCCCGGATTTAATGAGTGCCTGCGCCGTCCGCAGATTGGGAATCGCAGCCCCGCATCCGTGCCCAACCAGATCAAGCATGATGGCGTTGCGCCGGATGCCGATTCTTTCACTGATGTAGCTGGTCAGCCCCGGACACAAATACCCAGTGCAGGTACTGACGACTAAGCCATCAATGTCCTCCGAGTGCAGTCCGGATTGTTCAATAGCTCTTGAAACCGCATCAGAGGCAAGCTTGGGAGCGTATTGCACAAACCTTTGGTGAAGAACATCTGGGTTCAACACAAAGGCATCCTCGATGGATGAAAGCGCCAGTCGGCGCGTGTGTATACCGTTATCCCCAACCAAGATTTTTTTCAAAAGCACTTGTGAGCCGCGCGATAATTGATCGTAGTGGCTGGAAGATTGAAAAGCTCTCAGGCAGTCCCCCTGCGTGTAGGAGTATTCAGGCATGGCGTGTGATGCGGACCAAAGATACATGCTATTAAAAATTCAATTCCATTTGCGTTTTTCTACAGCTTAGTTCTAAAGATTTGGTCAAAAAATCACCTGTGCCTTATTGAAATAAACTTGCGGGAGGGCATTCACTTCACTCACAGAACCCTGCTTTGGGCTGCGTGAATTCTGCCAGCCGATGACTCAATTTAAGACTTTTGATCCACTGATCTGGAATAGACTTTAAACCTCCGAATGCTCCTAAAAGGGCTCCCACTACTGCTCCACGATGACAATTATCACCACCAATATTTGTGTTTGCAATAATGCCATTGCGAAACGATCTGGCATATTTCCATGCCAAATACAAGGATGCTGGAAAGGCTTTGTCGATGTAGCAAGCTGAACTGAAATGATAATCAACTACCGCCCCATCCTCCATCTTTTCCCAACATTGAGCTCGTCGTTTTGAAAAAAATTCTTTGGCGTATGTTTCAATGGCATTTCTCAAATCTTCTCCGTTGAGGACATGCCACAATACTTGAATGTATGCATCTGCCGCACGATCCAGATATGAATGATGGTGTGTCAACCTGATGTGCTCTTTAAGAACAGCTCTGGTCGTGTCGAGATCCAGTTTGGTGCCAACCAGCAGAATAGCTGCGGAAGCAAGCCCCCCAATGTGATTATCAGGACCACCGCATGACTTTAGCTTTTTGCCTCGCGCGTAATTCGTAAAAAATTGACGATGGCATTCTTCTATGTAGGTATCACGGTGAGCGCCTGGTGTAAGCATGAAATCTCGGTAAAGATTCAGATATGCATCCGCATCATACCCCCCTGTTTGAGTCAAGTTTTCCAGTAAAAGGTAACCCAATTGAAGACTGAGCGTATTTTCTCCAGGTTCGAGATGCTGGTGATAATGTATCCCCCTTTTTCCCCAATAAATTGATTGCCGATGAAGAATGTCTCCCTTTGCATTCAAAGGCTTGTAGTGGCTGCGCCAAAGAATGCTGTCGGGATGGGGGTTTTTGGGCGAAAGGTAATCAGTGATCCATCCATAATCCCGACGCAAAGCCTCACGATCATAATACCAATGGGCTGGCATCGCATGTGCATCGCCGATGAAGGTCCCCCACATCATGGATGTAACGCGGTCATCCCTTTTAATATCAAACTTAATCATAAGAATCTTGGTTCCCAAAGAAAAGTGGGGTGATCTCCCAGAGCTAGTGAGAACTAGACAGTCATTGCTCCGTGACAAGAGGCTTTACTGTGAGGTGTTTGAGTGTGAATCTGGGGAATTTGTATACCTCATCTTTTTGTAAACTGTCTGTCATGATGCATTTTGCCCTAGTTTTCCAAATTTATTTGAAAGCTTTTTTCCGTTGACACCTCAATGAGCTGCCATTTTGAAAATAGATCACTCTGGTTTCTGAATACGGCCATAAAAGACACTCGAGTAGAATCCGGGTCAAGGGACAAAATTAAAAGAAGTGCTGCTCTGGATCATTGTCAGATCAAGGATTGTATCGAACACGGGGGAATGCATATGACTTTAGAGTGGAAGTCTCTCACCGAGTTGCTCCTGCCATCGAAACTTGATAGGAGAAAACCACTCCACATGCATTCCTATCCATTTGTTCATGTTACATAACCAACACTTGAGATTCATCCACCACCACAGACGCCCAGGGTTCGTATGAACGAGTCATACGCCGATGCCAGGACAAACACATTTAGGGACAATGACTCAAAGCCTGATCGTGTTATGAAACCAAATATGGATTTGACACTCCTGCGAGGCTGGAAGGATTCGCCAAATGGAGATTCAGCTTCAAAAGTATGTCCACTTCATTTTGGCTGTTACTGGAGTGGAAATATGTGGTCCGGAAAAAGGTCATTTTCATGATGGAGTCAAATTGATCTTGATGCTCAATTGATAAAGCAAGCTCATGTTGCCTTCCTCTGTGCATAAGGCATATTCGCAGATGTGTCATCCAAAAAGACAGATAATACAAACAGCATCTACCAGGTCGAGGGCCTTCAAAAGCGATATGGGCAAACCAGCGTTTTGAAGAATGTTTCTTTTGAGCTGGCGGCTCAAAGCATGACAGCCATTATGGGCCCCTCGGGTTCTGGTAAAAGCACTCTTCTCCATTGCCTGGGAGGTGTCGACAAAGCTGATTCAGGAAGGATACTTTTTCGTGGACATGATATGATGCAGATGCTTCCAAATGAAATCGCCGAGTTGAGACGCACTCAGATAGCTTCTATATTTCAATTTTTTTACCTGCTCCCCACCTTGACCGTAGAAGAAAACATCGAATTCCCTCTCCAACTTCAATCGATACCTTTGGATCAAAGAAAAGAACAAGTGGCAACTATCTTGAAGCAGGTGGGCATGACACACAGGAAGCAAGCATTCCCGAGGCAACTCAGTGGCGGTGAACAACAACGAACCGCCATCGCCAGAGCTTTAATCACTGATCCAAAAGTCATTCTGGCGGATGAGCCGACGGGAAATCTGGACAGTCAGAACGGCCAACGCATCCTGAATCTAATACAAGACCTCATCAGCGCAAAGGGGATTGCTCTCCTACTTGTCACTCATAGCCAGGAAGCATCCGCCATTTGCGACACAACCTGGAAGATGCAGGATGGAAATCTGATCGTGTGAAACATCATATCCGACAAGTTCTAATCCTAATAAGGATCATTCACCTGCGCCACTGGACACGACATCCGCTGTCCACTTTGGCGTTCTGCAGCATCATTGCAGTAGGCGTTGCAGCATTCTTTTCCATTAGATTGGCAAACCGCGCAGCGATCAGCGGGTTTACCTATTTCGACCGAACTATGGGACTTCGTCCGGATCTAGTCTTGACGTCTCCATCAGGTCAATTTTCAGAGGAAGACCTTTTCGCAATTCAAAAGCAGCTGGATTCAATTCCTTGTGTCATAGCACCGGTGCTTGAAACAACCGCCACGGACGCCACTCAAAAAGTAGACGCTCTCAACCTGCATCAATTCCTCGTGGTGGGCCTAGACACATTCGCCATGTCCAATCTGATTTATTATGACCCGGACAGCTTGAACGAATCCGCCTATCATGCATGGAAGGAATCATCTCCCCACTTACAGCAAGGGACCGATGAAACTGCTTTCGGAGTCGTCATATCCCAAACACTGGCAAATGAACGTAATTTGAAAGTTGGTGATCTTATGGAAGTCATCATCGATGATCGTCATACGTTTCTTTCAATCTTGCATGTCAGTCAGGATGAGGTTTTCAAGGTATCACATCCATCAACGATCCTGTTCATGAACATCATGGATCTGCAGGGTGCGATAGAACAAACCGGGTTCAGTCATCGTGTGGAACTCTATTTTCCACCAGGCCACGACAAGGAAGCCCTCATGGACAAGGCGCAAGAGTATCTTGAAAAAAATCAGCACTGGAAATTAGACACTCCTCAAACTTCACTAAAAGGCAACGCTTCCATGACGCGTGCTTTCCGCCTCAATTTGACCATTCTTTCCATGTTGGCACTTGTAGTTGGCATGTATCTTGTCATGCAGGGCATGGACGCTGCGATCGTCAGAGGCAGAGTGGAAATTGCGACGTTGCGTTCATTAGGGGTGACACCAGCAGCATTAAAAACAGCGTGGTTATTGGAAAGCCTTTGGCATGGATTACTGGGGAGTGCTGGTGGATTGATTCTGGGATGGGCCGGGGCACAGTGGGCAGTGCGGATGGTGGCTTCCACGGTGAATGCACTATATCTTCAAAGCGCCTCGGAATCAGCCGACTGGAATCATTCAGAAGCGGTCCTGGCCGCGGGACTTGGATGCATTGCCAGCCTGGCTGCTGGATGGTTTCCTTCGCGTGAAAGCGCCGAGACACAACCCGTTGAAATATTCAAGCAAGGAAGACAAGGAGGGTTTATGACGGCGTTGAATAGGCCCCTTCTGGGTACCGGCATTGCCCTCATAGGTTGGTTGGCTGCCAGCCTGCCGCCTTATCCGGATGAACACGGATGGATTCCCATGGGTGGTTACGTTGCAGCCTTCCTATGGGTGGTGGCTGCCACACTCATTGCACCAGCAGGGCTTCGCTGGATGGCGCCACTGCTTCAACCCTTGACCGGTTCTCATGCTGTGTTCATGTATGCTTTCAGTCAACTGCGCCGCCCCACGGGACGTCACCTGCTGAGCGTGGCGGCCCTGACTGTCGCCGTTGGCATGGCTGGAGGCATGACCTTTATGATCCATAGTTTCGAAAAGACCATGATCCAATGGATTTCACGATCCCTCAATGCCGATCTTTACGTCGCCTGCCAGGGATTTGGCAGCGCCTCTAGTCAAAACCGAATGTCCAAGCCAACTTGGCAGGCCATTTGCGATCATATTGAAATCGAACGAGCCGACGTAGGGCAACTTTTTCCCATTGAATATCAAGGACGAAAAACCTATCTCACAAGCATGCCAGTCTCGAATCCGTCTGACTGGGAGTATGCCATGTGGATCCAGGCACCGTCGTCAACTGCATCCGCGAGGAACAACACGAGCATACCAATTGCCGTTGTGAACGAGAGCTTCCAAACTCGATTTAATGTGCAAGTCGATGATCAAATCAAACTACCAACACCTGCCGGCTATAAGACGGTACAAATTGTGGGAATATTTGCTGAATATGGCAATGAGCAAGGAACAGTTGCGGTTGACCGGAATGTTGTCAGTGATTGGTTTCAGGATGAACGCGCCGTGAACATCGCTATATATCTTAAACCCGGAGCGGATCCCGAAGAGGTTCGAAATGAGATTTTGAGTCGTGAAACGGGCATTTCAGTCCGTACTAATCGTGTCTTGCGCGAAGAAGTATTGGAAATATTTCACCAGACGTTCTCGGTGACTCACGTACTACAATGGATCGCAATAGCCGTGGCCATCGCTGGATTAACTATGGCAATGATCACCTCCCTGTTTGAAAGGCAGCTTGAATTTCAAGTAATGAAGAATCTGGGTATGACGCGATTTCGGATGGCAATGGCAACAGGAATGGAAGGATTAGCTTGTGCGTGGACAGGATTCATTTTTGGAACCATCTTGAGCGCATGCCTGGGTTGGTTGCTAGTTGCGGTCATCAACAAACAGGCATTTGGATGGACCCTCCAAAGGGCCATTCCGTGGAGCGATCACGTGAGTTTGCTTGTGATCCTTTCGCTGTTTGTTCTGGCAAACACAATTCCGGTCGGCTGGTGGGTTTCCACAAAACGCATGCACAAGGAAGAATGAAAAAAAAATCAGACCTTAAGTTGAAAAAGATAGCCAGGGGAATACGGATCTTTCCAAGCTCAATGGCAACACTAATGCTTTGTCTCTTCATGGTCCTTCCGCGATTGCAGGCAGCGATCAAAGAGCATGCTATTGCCAAAGCTGGGCATCAGTTCGAATTTCCACGTGATTTCGGAAGTCATCCGGAATTCAAAATCGAGTGGTGGTATATCACCGGTCACCTGACATCAGAAGACGGACAACGCTATGGTTATCAGGCCACTTTTTTTCGACTGTCATCCGATTCGGAACCTCCAACCAATGGTCATCAGCGCTCTTCTCTAGACCTTCACCTGGCTCACATGGCCTTGTTAGATCCGAAGGACAAAACATTCTATCACCAGGAACGTTTGCAAAAGAACCCGTGGATGGCCTATGCAAAAACAGGAGACATGGATCTGAAGAACGGCAACTGGAAACTGCGCCGCTTAAAGGGAACCATGACGGCTGAATTTGAACTACAGGGCAGCATCCTCGCAGACATCAGCCTGAATCTGAAGCTTACAGCAAGAAAACCCATGACTCTTTTTGGTGATGAAGGTTATTCCAGGAAAGGCGAGAATCCAAAGGCGGCCAGTTATTACATGACCTTCACGCGTCTGCAAACAACCGGCACGCTCAGGCTGAAGGGAAAGTCATTTCAGGTTCAAGGGTGGTCATGGATGGATCACGAAATCAGTTCGAGTCAGCTAGAACAAGACCAGGTCGGTTGGGATTGGGTAAGCATACGCCTGAACGACGGACGCGACATCATGGCCTATCGAATGAGAACCACCGAAGAAAAGGCGGATCCATATTCGACCTTTGCTTGGGTGGACATTGATGGAAACGCTTCACATCAAGCATTGCAGGATGACATGTGGCGTGTCGTAAGACGTTGGACCAGCCCTGAAACAAAAAACACATATCCTGTTGAAATCGAACTCTCTCTTCCCGATCACAAAAGCAACAATGTGTTCCGAGCCCACCTCGTTCCACTGTCAGACGACCAGGAAATGCTGGGCCTCATTAGTGGCATTGAATACTGGGAAGGGGCTTGTGACGTGATCGACTTAGAAGGCAATCAAATTGGGGAAGCCTACATGGAATTGACAGGTTACGGGGGAGAAAGCGATTTGAACACCTTGAAATGACAGTATCTAAGTCGGTGCCTCTGTATTGAGAACATTGCAAGCAAACCAAGATACCCAAACTTTCAGTCCAGATCGATGGTGCAAATACCGGGTTCTTGATTAAGAAATTGGTTTAGAAGGTATCAACGAACCATGACGTAATGAATCAGCCAGTGCCTCATGATCCACCCTCCGCAGATCCCATTTGGATCACGCTACTTGCATCTACGGAAGTATCTCCTGCCCATCCCAATCAAAACACCGACCGGTTTGCTCGGTTGTTAAAGATTCCAACACGGCGGCCATATTTTGAACCGCCACCTTGGGGGAAAAGATGTTACATTCAGGAACGCCTTTTTGATAAGGTTTGGACAAGGCACTATCCACCATACCTGGATACAAACCAACAACGATGGCGTTCTTGTTACGCTTTCCAATTTCAATTGCTGAGTTCTTGATGAACATGTTGAGCGCCGCTTTTGACATTCGATAAGAATACCAACCTCCCATTTGATTATCGCTGATGCTACCCAGCCGTGCCGAAAGAGTGGCAAATAAAGAAGGTGTGTCTCTATTCAATCTGGGAAGGAAGTATTTTGCCACCAGGGCAGGTACGATGGTGTTGGCCGCAAACAGACGTTGAAATTTCTCGGCTGACAATTCACGTAGCGATTTTTCGGGTCTTAGATTTTCTTCATGTAACATACCGGTGGCAACGAGGACCAAATCGAGTGGTGCTTCCAGGGATGCCACTTCAGCGCAAGAGCGAATGGAATCCTCGCAATGATAATCCATCGTATGGCATTCCACATTGGGCATTGAGAGCTGGAAAGGTTGGCGGGAAAATGCACGCACCCTGGCGTCTGGAAAAACTGAGGACAGATAGTCCGTAAAAGCCCTCCCGATAGCGCCAGAAGCGCCGATAACTGAGATATTTTTTTTCATATTAAAAGTGTTGATGCTTTTATGAAGCGTCTGGAAGGCGATCGTCTGTAAGATGGAACGAGACCCCGCAACTGCGGGACTGTCCCTGCTAGGTTGTTTGACAACAATGTTGAAGTGCTACCAGCTTTCCAGCTAGGCGTTCGTTATAACGTGGTTAATCGACTTAGGGCACTATCAAGAAACAATTGAACCAAGAAGCTACGGCGTCTTTAGCAGTCTTTTAGATATTTTTTTAATTGGGTCACAAGGTTGACGGCTGAACTGAAAGCGCCTTCGACACGCCCCCCCTGACACCAGTCACCACATGCAGCAAGTTTGAGATCATAGTCAAGAAAAGAAGGCAAGGATAGGTGCTTGTCGTTGTTTGCAAAATGCCAGGCATGTAAAGCTTTGAAATTTGCTCCGCTGATTTCTCGCCCAATGATATGACTGGTCTCGTCGCAAAGAGCCTTCATGACGGCATCACGTTCTGCCTCAAGGTGCTCCTTGGCATAGCATTCCGTTGAGTGCACAACGAGTGTTTGGAAATTTGATCTTCCCGGCTTGGAGCTGTTCACACCAATCCAGCTAACATCAGAGTTAGAGACGTGTGCAGCATCGAAATCGAGCATGAATTTCCCAGAAAAACCTAACATCAATGAAAAGCAAGGACGCATTTGAATGCTTCGGATATCCTCGTAATGCTTGAAAGTTGAAGTGAGAAGCTCTGCCGCTTGGGGCGAGGGCATGGTGGAAATAACCCAGTCGAAGCCACTGTGAGTGTTTCCTTGATCGTCCAAGAGATCCCAAAAACCTTTATGCCACTTTAATGAAGTTATCTTGGTTTTTGTGTAAATAGTCAGCCCTTTCGAAAGTTCCTTGACCAGACTATTCATGCCAGGAACTCCAACATACCTCGGCTCATCAAGGAGCCAATTTTTTCGAGAAATGATAGTGTATTTGTCAAACAAGACGTGCCTAGCGTCCCATCGTTTAATCAAGCCCGTGTCAATGGAAGGTCGTATGAAGTTCTGAAAATCGGGTGTTCGAGCTGTGAAATATTGTGCACCGTGATCGAAACAGAAGGGGTCAGCACGCCGAATGGACATACGCCCACCAACCCCACGCGCTTTGTCAAAAAGAGTGACATCTGCAACATTCCCAAGCAAACGGGCAGTTGAAATGCCCGCAATCCCTGCCCCTATGATGGCAATTTTTTTACTCATTGATGCAACTCCATGTTTCTGAGAATATCGTGGCAGTAAACATCCAGAATGAACCTGGTTTCATAATTCTACCGTCAACTGTTACAAGTGACAAAATGCTGCACCTCAAACGATTTTTTAAATTATACACGGAGACCATCAAACAAGTCTCTGGTTCGACACTCAAAATATGAATGGGACCTGAGCCAAACGTAGTCACCTCGGGCAGAAGGCAAAATGTGCAATCAAAACTTCCCGGTCTAAATACTAAGCTCCCAAGCAGTGAAAGCGGAGAAGCTCTAGATGCTAAGACGACAAGACTAGACTGACTCTTACAGCTTGATTTCAACACATTAGCAATCTACATCCCACTTCCAAATTCTATCAAGTGACTGTCTAAGGTGCCGAACGAGTTGAAAACCGGCTGAGCACAAGATCAGATCTGCCAGGTAATATAGAGGTCATCGGTAAATTGTTAGTTAAACCAAATCGAACCGGTGAAGCCGTCTGAACAATGATCGAAATATACAAGCCGGAAGTGAAACGGCTGAATTTAGAGATCTGGCAACCAGACTCGTGCATGAAAGAGCACGCCAATCTACCCTCTCTTTGGAGAGAAAAAGTGAGATGTTGTGAAATGTCAGAAGATTAAATTCAAACCTCATCAAGCGTTAGGATTTTTTTCAGTGATACGCAGCCGAAAGTGCAAGCAACTTTTAATGAATACCACTACGTATCACGAAAAATATTCTCGTTCCATTACTGAATATGCTGGCTGAGTAAATCGGATGACTTGGCCCACAGTGAGTTGGATAAATAATAGACGAAGGGTCCACTAATCCATGACGGAACCACTGACGATCCGACTATGAGGCTTTTGATTGGCGACGGAGGCGTTCCTCCAATACTACGGGATGAGGTGCCAAGTGGTCAGAATATTCTCTCCATTTTAGCTGATGATGTTGACGGAGGCTTTCGGTGTATTTGTCCGCCTGAATCATCAGACGTGCGTTGAGAATGGCCTTGATGACAATGCCAGTGATCACGAGTCCGAAGGCGAATATAGGAAATAATGTCATAATAGTTATTTAGTAATTACGTGCAATGTTAGTGACAATCATGAGACGAACCACGCACCACAATCCAATGATACTCAGAACCCACATGCCGACAAACAGGCCGGATTCTCGATCCACCAAAAAACACAAGGACACGCTAACGACGAGGCTAGCGGCCGCGGGAATAGCAAAGGGCAGATCAACACTCTTACAAGATTTTGCCTGGTCGATTACAGGCGTGACTCTCTCTTTATCCATAATATGGTTCTGTTTATTTTTACGGTGACGACGCTGCCAAACATTTCAAATATAAGCTGAAAGTCTGGAGACATTTGATTTCGCGTCGTCCACACGTAGACAAATATAGGCATTGTGTTCTTTTTGTCAAACTTTTGTTTACATTTTTAGACAGAAACCTACTTTAAACCAAGTGTCCCCTGAGAGTTTACCAGGCATATTCTCATATCATTCTTCTGGTCTGTTGTTTATATCTCCTATACGCGTGAACCTTTTGATGCAAATCCTCAAAAAATGTCCTCTGCTGCAGCCCCAAAGAACTCCAACCTTTTTCTAGACGTTTTTTGCACAATTTCGAACAAGAACAACCCACATTGAAAGCCAAGGAGCATTGATTACTTGTTTGTCGTTCCAAATAAGACATCACTAATGATCCCATTTATGCTGAGGCAGTACGCGGCACGCTCACATTGCATGATAGATTGATGGAAATTAAACGCCTCCTCCATTCACTCTGAAGAACTGTCCAATCCGGATAAGCAAGCAACTCCACTCTTACGTTTTGGAAATTGCCGAATAAAATACAGGTTTATTGTGAACCTCAACCGATGAAACTTGATTAGTATTGATTGGATCTCAAACCAAGCCGCAGCCCAAATGTGGTCGGTTTTTGAGGCGTGGAAGCTTGGGCAATCAATCGGAGATTCCCATATGTTTTTAAGACTATCTGCGGCCTTACCGCAACTTGATACCCCTTTCTCAAATAAGCACTCCCGCAACACGAGCCGGCTGGAAAAAAAGTGCGTGCAGTTGGGTTTGGACATCGACGACAAATGATTGAGCCCAACTTGAAAAAACTTAGTCAAAGACGACAGTGTCAATTGCTGTCCATCGCACGTTCAACGGCCCAATACAAGCCCAAGGGTATTTCGGCTGAGGATCTTGGACTGTGCCGGGAAATAGATGAGATCCATATGAAAGACCCCACGTTTGGATCAAGAAGGATCAAAGCCGTGCTCAATCGGAAGGGAACGAGTATAGGGCGTAAGCGTATTCAAAGGCTGATGCGTGATATGGACATTGTTCCCATCTACCGGAAACCCCGGCTGAGTATCCCGCGTTATAAGGCAAAACGATATCCCTATTTGTTGAAAGGGATGAAAGTGGAACGTCCCGATCAGGTATGGTGCGCAGACATCACCTACATTCCGATGAAGCAAGGACACATGTATTTGGTGGCCGTGATGGATTGGTTTTCACGAAAGGTGCTTTCATGGCGACTGTCCAGCACGATGGATGAGGGTTTCTGTGTTGATGCGTTAAAGGCTGCATTTGCGCAATCCAAGAAACTCCCTGAAATAATCAACACCGATCAAGGATCCCAATTTACGGGGGACGCCTGGATCGGAGAGTTAGAGAAACGCAGCATACAAGTCAGCCAAGATGGGAAAGGACGCTGGATGGACAATGTCTTCATCGAGAGACTGTGGAGGAGCGTCAAATACGAAGGTGTTCTACTGTGGGAAGCAAAAGACGGGTTAGCGTTGAGGCAGATTCTCAAGAACTGGTTCAATCGATACAATAACTGGCGTCCCCATCAAGCATTGGATTACCGGACGCCAGCTGAAGTAGCGGCGGGAAATCCGGAAAAAATGGTAGCATGAACCAATCAAAAAATTTCCCCCCTCGCGAGGGGGGGAACAGCTCCGCTACCGCGGAGAAAAGAGAAGAAGTGATTTGATCTGCTTGTCAGCAGATCAAATGGAGAGTAAGAACAAAGAACAATGTCATCCGGACACCCCAGGCATTAGCTTAATCTGGCAGCCGAGTGGCCGAACTTCCGGGCCCACCGCAGAGGCCACCGGAATCTAACTTGTATAAAAACCCAGCTTTTGTGGAAAACGTTTTAGAGAATGATTCTTTTTAACGGAAGCACCAATCACCATTCAAGTCAGGAAGACTACTCATTGAGAAAGACTGTGGCCACTTCGTTAGAATCTCGATAAGTAATACGACTTTGCTTGAATTTCAACTTGGCAAGAAACTCTCAGTGCATTGAAGGAATGTTAGTATCCATTACATTTCAGGGATGATCATTCGAGGAAATTACACTTAACCTGTAAGTGACCATTGACATGGTGCAGTTGGGAAATAAGTTGCCGCCGGTTGATTTATGAGAGTAAGATACGAGGGATTTGGCGATCAGAAATTTACTTCAGATAGGCTGATTCCGAGTTACGAGCTGTATTTTTTATTCAGATGATTGAAGAGACAAAGAAATATGGGAATCAGGGAATCATTAATTAGGTGGGTAGACTCCTACCAAGGAGGGCTTTCCGATGAGGATTCTGACTTGAAGGTTAGAAAGCTGTCCAGAAACGATTTGGTGAGATGCATCCCCTTCATTGGCATTCACTTGGGTGTGGTGGCGGTCATCTGGGTAGGTATTTCGCCAATTGCAGTTGGAGTGGCAGTACTGGCATACCTGGTGCGTATGTTTGCTGTGACAGGATTTTATCATCGCTACTTTTCACACTGCGCATTTAAGACCAGTCGTCTTGTTCAATTCGTATTTGCTGCCGTTGGCGCGACAAGTGTTCAACGTGGAGCTTTATGGTGGGCGGCACACCACCGCCACCACCATCGCCACTCGGATGAACCAACCGACATTCATTCTCCCGATCGAACGGGGTTCTGGTGGAGCCACGTTCTGTGGGTAATGAGCGAGCATCATTTCAGGACCCGAACAAAACTTGTCCGAGATTGGGCTAAATTCCCGGAGTTGGTATTCTTAGATCGATTTGATATCTTGATTCCTCTTGTGTTTGCGCTGGCAACATTCGCACTGGGAGAGTTCTTGGCTTTCGTGGCACCTGAGCTAGGCACAGATGGCTGGCAGATGTTCATATGGGTATTTGTCATATCGACCATTGTTCTTTATCACTGCACGTTCACGATCAACTCTTTGGCTCACAAATGGGGTAGCAAACGCTTCAAACAAAGTGATGAAAGTCGCAACAATTGGTTTCTTGCGATTTTAACATTGGGAGAGGGCTGGCATAACAATCATCACCATTACCCGCACTCTGCGAGACAGGGTTTCTACTGGTGGGAGATCGATATCACCTATTCGCTCCTGTGGATCATGTCTAAATTAGGGATTATTTGGGATTTAAAGCCCGTTCCACAGAGAGTGTTGGTGCGTGGCCTCCAACCTTTAGACAATGATCTCGAAGCCAACAAGGCGATCCAGAAAGATACCATCAGATGAAGACCGCCATTGTTGGCACAGGAATTTCAGGCATGGTATGCGGTCACCTTTTGGCTGATCACCATGAATTAACGGTGTTCGAATCTTCTGGATACATCGGAGGACATACGAACACGATCAATTTGGAGATGGGTACCAAGAAGTACGCGGTCGACACAGGCTTTATCGTCTTCAACAAAAAAACGTATCCGCATTTCATCAACCTCGTGGAGGGCCTTGGAGTCAAATATCAAGAAACTTCGATGAGCTTCAGCGTGAAATGTGAAGCCACTGGACTTGAATACAATGGGAATAATATCAACTCGCTGTTTGCTCAACGACTTAATTTATTAAGACCCAGTTTTCTGAAGATGATCAAAGGAATCCTTGCCTTTAACAAAGCTGCGAAGGCTTTCTTGGAAGAGCACCGAAGCGAGACCACTCTTGGACAATTCATTCGAGAAGCAAACGTACCGGATGCCGTCGTTCAATACTACCTCATTCCTATGGCAGCATCAGTATGGTCTGCCGATCCCAAACAAATGTGGGACTTTCCTGCGAATTTTTTGCTGCGCTTTTGGTCTAATCATGGCTTTCTTGAAATCGATGCACGACCTCAGTGGTACGTTATCAGCGGAGGCTCCAGCGCCTATATTCCAAAGCTTACAGAGAAATATCGTGATGCCATACACCTCAACACACCCGTGAAATCTGTGAGACGCAGTGGTTGCAAAGTCTTCGTCACCGCCGGATCACGACCGGAAGAAGCGTTTGATCATGTCATTTTTGCTTGCCATAGCGACCAGGCTTTAAAAATCATTCAAGACCCATCCGATGAAGAGCAAAGACTGCTTGCCTCGATTCCTTACATCAAAAACCGAGCCATATTACACACGGACTCCACAGTCTTACCTAGAAAGAAGCTTGCATGGGCAGCATGGAACTATCACCTCGACAGGGAAGATGCACCGACTGCAAGTCTCACGTATAACATGAATATTCTGCAATCCATCCCGGAAGACCATATATTCAATGTGACTCTCAACCCAAGAATCCCTATCGCACCTGAGCTGATCTTGCGGACGATTGACTATCATCATCCAGTGTTTACCATTGAAGGAATCGCCCAGCAAATTGCATACGAAAAATTTTTAGGTCAAAATAACACTTCGTTTTGCGGTGCTTACCTGAGAAACGGATTCCACGAGGATGGCGTTGTGACGGCAATGAAAGTGTGCAAAAATCTGGGAGTAGCGGCATGAGCAATTACCAGAGTGCTATTTACACGGGCACAATCCTACACAGCAGGAATTTTCCTAATTCGAATCAATTTCGATACAAATTATTCATGCTGTATTTAGATATAGACGAGCTTCCACAGCTGTTTCAAAACTTTCGATTCTGGTCTTACAACAAACCGAATCTTGGCTCGTTTCATCGGTCAGACTACATCGGTCCGGCATCCGGATCCATCCGGGATGCACTACAAAAAACGGTATTTGAAAAGAGCGGCAAAAAGATAGACGGCCCGATTCGAATGCTGACCCATCTGCGATATTTTGGATATGTATTCAACCCGGTGACATTCTACTATTGCTATGATGAGTTAGAAAATTTAGTGGCTGTTGTCTCGGAAATCGAAAACACCCCCTGGGGTGAGCGTCATACCTATGTGACCATGAATGAACAACACACTGTAAATGAACCAATTTCCCGGACCTTTGAGAAGGAATTCCATGTATCTCCTTTTTTGCCTTTTGATATGAAGTATATCTGGTCCTTTAGTGTTCCAAGCACTGTTGAACAGAGCGAGTTGCAGATACGCATGCAGGCCATAAAAAAGAAAGCTGAAACTTTTTACGCACAGTTAAACATGAAACGTCAAGAGATCAGCAGCAGGTCATTAAATATAATGCTGGTAAGATTTCCCTTCATGACTCTTCAGGTAATTGCAGGGATATATTGGCAGGCCTTGAAGCTCTATTTAAAAAAGGCAACTTTTTACAGTCACCCAAATCCTGCCAGTCAGAGAAACCTTTTCGGAGCAAACAATGCTTCATCAAAATACTCACTTGAGCAAGAGGCAAAGCATGTCACATCAAACCCAGACACTGACTAATTCAAAGTCTATTTCAGCGTTGGAAAAATGGTTTCGCCAGCAGTTATTTCGCAAGCTTGGAAGTCTCAATGTCGGTCAACTCGTTATTCACGATTGCGAAGGCTCCCGAAAGTTTAAGGGTAGTATAGACGGGCCAAAGGCCGTGATTCAGGTGACAGAACCCACTTTTTATACCTCCCTTAGTTTGCGAGGCAGCCTTGGCGCGGCGGAATCTTACATGGCTGGTCTCTGGCATGCTGACAGCCTGGTAGAGGTTGTCCGCATACTCGTCTTGAACCAGGAGCTTTTACAGGAATTTGAAGGCGGGTTCGCTTCTCTTCAAAAAATCGCTGGAACTGTCTACCAATTCGCCAATCAGAATTCTGTCAAAGGCAGCAGACGCAATATTGCTGCCCATTACGACCTCAGCAATGAGATGTTTGAGTTGTTTCTCGACAAATCCATGATGTATTCATGCGCATATTATGAGAAGCATGATTCCACTCTCGAAGAAGCCCAGTTTGCAAAGCTCGATCTCATTTGCTGCAAGTTAAATCTCAACAAGAGTGATCACGTTATCGAAATCGGATCCGGATGGGGAGGCTTCGCCATTCATGCCGCCAAGCGCTATGGCTGCAGAGTCACAACAACGACTATCTCTGAGGAGCAATACACATTCGCCAAGGAACGAATCGTGGCGGAAGGCCTTGAAGGGCAAATTAAACTCCTAAGGAAAGATTATCGTCAACTGGAAGGTAAATACTCTAAGCTAGTATCCATCGAAATGATTGAAGCAGTCGGGCATCAATACCTTGACAATTACATAGCAAAATGTGCTTCCCTCTTGAATCAGAACGGATGCGGACTCATTCAGGCCATTACCATCAATGATCAATTTTACGCTCGAGCCCTGAAGGAAGTCGATTTCATAAAGAAATACATTTTTCCAGGTAGCTTCATTCCTTCGATATCTGCGATCCTGGAAAGCGCCAAGAAAAAGTCCGACCTGAGACTCTATAACCTGGAGGATTTGACGCCTCACTATGCCAGAACCTTGTCGGATTGGCGTCAACGGTTTCTGGAAAACTCAGGCAAACTAAGATCCATGGGATTTGATGAAAGATTCATAAAGATGTGGGATTATTACTTTTGTTATTGTATCGGCGGCTTTAAGGAGCGCTCGATTGGCAATTGTCACCTTATTTTTGGCAAGCCCGATTACCGGGGTGACTTGACTCAATGTATTCAATGGAACAAAGGAGAGCAATCATGAGCAAGGGTATTGCATGGGCGGAACAAGGTCGCCTACCAGATGTGGTCGTAAAGTACGGGATCAGAAGATTATTGTTACAACGAATCAAAGAACTGCCTGCGGATCCGTCGATGCAATTGCAGCAGTACACGGCCGATTTGATCCAGGAACTGAAACATTCGCAGATTGCACTTGAAACTAAAGCTGCCAATCAACAGCACTACGAAGTCCCATCGCAATTTTTCAAACTATCGTTGGGCAAGCGCCTAAAATACAGCTCTGCTTACTATGACAAGGGGGCAAAGAATTTGGATCAAGCCGAAGAACACATGTTGGCCTTAACAGCAGAACGGGCCGAAATCCATGATGGTATGAATATCATGGACTTGGGGTGTGGCTGGGGATCCTTCTCACTTTGGGCGGCAGCCAAATTCCCAGGGTGCAGCTTCAAGTCGGTTTCGAACTCCTCTTCCCAAAGAGAATACATCGAATCCCAGGCGACTGCCCGCGGATTAAAAAATATCGAGGTCATCACTGCCGATATGAACAGTTTTGATGTGGACGAGACATTCGATCGGATTGTCTCGGTGGAAATGTTCGAACACATGCGGAACTATGAAAAGCTGATGGAGAAAACGAGCAGCTGGCTGAAACCGGATGGCAAGTTATTTGTTCATATATTCTGCCACAAGACAACCCCCTACTATTTTGAAACGGATGGGGATGACAACTGGATGGGAGCGTATTTCTTTACCGGCGGCATCATGCCAAGCAATCATCTGCTGCTTTACTTTCAAGACCACATGGCCATCGAACAACATTGGGTTGTCAATGGAACGAACTATCAGAAGACTTCCCTCGCATGGCTTGAGAATACGGACAAACATAAGCGCGAAATTATCGACTTGTTCGAGAAAACTTATGGAACCGGCAAAGGCAACCTTTGGTATCAACGATGGAGGATTTTCTACCTTTCTTGTGCGGAACTTTTCGGGTTTCGCGAAGGCAGGGAATGGTGGGTTTCCCACTATTTGTTCAAAAAACGTTAAACCCGGGCAAATTAATTGTATTATTCTAACCTCACTTCCGGAATCTTCGCCATAACGCTGTTTCAGACGACACTTTGGCTGATCAGTCTACGCAAAAAAGATGCCAGTATTGTCGACTCCTTTTGGGGAATGCTTTTTGTTCTGCTTGCGGGGACTTACATGACTTCTGCCGGGATCGCTTCAGGAAGAAGCGTCCTTGTCATTGTTTTGGTCACCCTCTGGGCTACCCGTCTTTCCCTCCATATATATTCACGAAATCATGGCAAAGGTGAGGATTATCGTTACGAGGCAATGCGGCGGGAACATGGTACTAGAAAGTTTTGGTGGTACAGCTATATCAGCGTCTTTCTTTTGCAGGGGGGATTGGCGGTAATAGTAAGCATGCCATTATTGGCAATCATGTCATCTCCGGGCGGAGCGTGGAATTTGTTAGATCTATTAGCCTTGGGCCTTTGGGTGTTTGGCTTTTATTTTGAAGCTGTCTCCGATCATCAACTGGTAAAATTTAAGTCAAACCCAGAGAACAAAGGCAAGTTACTTACCAAGGGATTGTGGAGGTATACCCGTCACCCGAATTACTTTGGTGACACGGTCGTCTGGTGGTCCTACTTTGTCTTTGCCTTGGCCGCAGGGCATTGGTGGTCATTCTTGGGCTCCTTGGTAATGACCCTCTTCATCTTCCATGTGAGCGGAGTGAAACTACTTGAAAAAAGCCTCGCCAATTCAAAACCAGGTTATGAGAACTACATCAGCCAAACTCCAGCGTTTATGCCCAACCTAAATCCTATGTTGCGTGATTTCAAAAAATGGCTGAAGAGCCTATGAGCATGGGGCCCCACAAGCTTCTGACTCGCCCTCAGAGAATGGGCTATGGCATGGCAGAATTCGGCATCACAGGATCTGAGGTTCTTGTCCGCATTGGTCTGCTAATTTTCTACACTAACGCTGTTGGGTTAAGACCTGATCTAGCCGGTTATGCGATAGCGCTAAGCGTCTTTTGGGATGCAATTACCGATCCCATCATGGGAAAAATTAGCGATCATCTATCTTTTAAGGGTCAAAGACGCCGTCCCTTCATAGCCCTGGGTTCATTGTTGCTTTGTATAAGTCTATTGGCACTTTTCAACCCACCGAAGATCGAAGGTCAGGCAGGTAAGTTTTTATACCTCCTCTTAAGCTATATGTTCTTTAACACCTCAATGACCGTCATCGCCGTACCTCATTCGGCTTTTGCAGGTGATCTCACCCAAAACAAGGAAGAGAGGACAGAACTATTTGGCTGGCGACTGTTCTTTGCGAATGCGGGCCTGATCCTTGGTTCAGTGATTCCGGGCATCGCAATAGCAGTCTTTGCTTTGGAATCATCAAAAGCAGATCAATTTGCCAGCTTTATCATCGTCGGAACCATTATCATTTCTTCAACAGCCTCACTGATCGCCACAAAGGGCAAGGACAAGCCGCCGGCTCAGGCAAAGTCGCCCCGCTTGCTTGGCGGAATCTTTCATTCCATCCAGCAGCGCAATTTTCAAAAACTGATACTGGCGTATTTTGTCGCCAATATAGGTCTTTCGCTCAATTCAGCTCTTGCGCTCTACTATTACAAATACGCTCTTGAACTGCCGGAATCACAAACCCGCTTGATCATCGCTGTGTTCATACTGGTATTTTCTATTTGCATCCCGCTGTGGATCGTGAAGTCAAAGACAACATCGAAGCGCATCCTGATTTTCTGTAATATTCTGGGTTTGGGAGTAATGACATGCGTCGCTTACCCTCTTTTTCCACCTACTAATTCGAAATGGCCGTTAATTGCCGCTATATTAGGTGGAATCTTCATTGCCGTCGTCGTTCTGCTGGATGTAGCCCTCGCCGATGAAGTCGACCGTGATGTGGCGGGGGAGCGAGGCGCTTTTGGGGCATACTTCGGTGTATGGAAAATGGCAGGCAAAGTCGCACGAGCTTGTGCATTGGCAGCATCTGGAAAACTCCTGCATTGGATTCAGTTTGTCCCTAATACCCCACAAACGGAACATACCTCCCAAATGTTGAGATATTTATTTGGGCCCGGAGTGGGAGTTTTTCTGATTTTGGCAGCCTTTATGATGCTACCCTACAAAGAAAAGGGACCGATTCGGAAATGTGAGGCTTAGAAACGGCGTCCGTGTTGACTCATGGGAAAATGACACCCGGGGGACTTTAAGGAGCAGTGTCATTGGCTCTGGATTAGTTTTTGTTTCTCTAGTCTATGGGATATGTCAAATACCCAACGCCCATGGGGTGGTGGAACGGAGTCTGTGGAGCGTAGCGATCACAGCGTAGTGGAGCCACCCCATGGGCGTTACATCCGCTCCTCCTTGCCTTCCTTTCCTTTGCTGGGTGTTTTGCTTAAGATTTTTCTGAGGCGTTTTTCTATTTCCTCAGAGAGCTCGAATGGATCCAAACTTTGGTATCGGTCTTTGAGTTCTTTTCGGGCTGTTCTGCTTAGAACCCCTGGCTTTATCAATCGTTCATATGCTGTCGCTGCTGGCTCGTAGCGCTTCCTCCAGTGACTTCCCTCCCGCCACTTTTCCACCAGCTTCTGTGATGGGATAAAGAAGTTGTGTAGAGGGCCCCAGGCTTCTTTGTAGAGCTGACATATGGGGTCAACCAGTTCCGGGTTCTCAAGACGCTGGTATCCCAATAACTGGCGAGGCCACATCCAGTTCTTTTGTTCCACATGAGCATTGTCGTTTTTGTGGTAGGGTCGAGATCGAGTAAATTTCACCTTCCGGGCCCGATCTGTAAAGTGCTCAAGGAGGTGATGATTAAGGAATTCGCTACCATTGTCGCAATCAAATCCTAATATCGGAAACGGAAGATGTTTCTCCGTGTCCGATGTAGCTGATATAACGCCACTTGCCCCTTTATTCCATACAGCCCGCCCTTCAGTCCAGGCGCTCAATATATCGGTGTAGGTCACGCTCCATATGAAATCACCAGCCAAGCTTGTCCCACAATGGGCTACCGTATCTGCCTCCAAATACCCTGGCTGATCGATATCCCAAGTTCCCGTCCGTATGGGGATCTGAGTCTTTAAGATGCTGCCAGGCTTGGTGCCACAACGTCCTCTTGGACGAAGTTCTGATCGGGTTGAAGCCAGAAGCCGATCAACGGTGGCGGCACTAACCTCTTTGATCTTTTTGCGCAGTCTTGAACTCAGCTTCCCATGCCTCTTCTCATAGAAGGGCAACCATGTTTTCAATGCCGGGGCCAGCCGTTTTCCACAAGGTTGCTCGGCGGCATTCCAGATCTCCTTGATAATGGGTTCTATCTCCGCATATTTCGGCTCGGGACCAGGCTTGGGGCGACCACTAGGACGAGCCAATTTGTTACCCAAGAGCTTTATGGCATACTTTCGATCATACCCATAGTCCTCACACAGTTCATCAAGCATACGGCTTTTGCCATCTCTACCTCGATTCTGATAACGAGTTTGAAGTTTTGGTATTAAGTCTCTCTTTATTTCTTTGCTCATGTTCATGCTTTACCGGATTTCTCCGGTGTCATTTTCCCATGAGTCAACGACCCTTTTCTCCTCTCTCAGCCATGAACCCCCCGGTGTCATTTAATTTGAGTCAACGCCTACGGGGGCCTTTTTTTATTTTTCGCTTGTCAAAGCTGGTGTGGTTGATAACGTTCCCGGCCTTATTTATGAAAAGTGACATTCATCCGGAAAATTACAGACCGGTAGTATTTAAAGACACGACATCAGGATTCAGCTTCCTGAGCAAGTCCTGCGCGCGCACCACTCAAACGGTTCAATGGGAAGACGGCAACGAGTATCCATTGGTGATCCTCGGTATCAGCAGTGCGTCTCATCCTTTCTACACCGGACAGCAAATGTTCGTGGATACTGCAGGTCGTGTTGACAAGTTTCAACAACGTCTGGCCAAAACCAAAGAGGCCCAGGAAAAAGCTGCCGCCTTCAAGAAGCGCAAGCGCTAAACTCCTTTCGCACATCGCCCGCATGTGGTCTTCCTCTGACTGCCTGCGGGTGATTTGTATTTATTTATGGACCTTCACCCATTCATTGCCCGATTCCAGCGCCGTCTGGCAGAAGTGGAATCCGCATTGGGGGATCCCTCTGTTTTCAATAACCAGAAGAAATCCCAGGAATTGACCCGGGAATACAATCGCTTGAAAACGCTGGTGGCGCAGGGTGAAGACTACCAGCGCATCGAATCCGAGATCCGCGATAACGAAGAACTCATCGAATCCGAACCGGCCGACTCCGAAATGGCGTTGATGGCCAAAGAAGACCTCGGCCAATTGAAGGAGCGCTACGCCGAGGCCACCGCAGCGCTTCAGATGGGAATTGTTCCGCCGGATCCCACCGACAGCCGCGATACCATCGTTGAAATTCGCGCCGGAGCAGGTGGCTCGGAATCGGCTTTGTTCTCCGCTGATCTCTATCGCATGTTCTCCCGTTATTCGGAAGACCAGGGATGGAAACTGGAAGTCATGGACAGCAGTCCTTCGGATCTGGGCGGCTTCAAGGAAATCATTTTCAGCATCAAGGGAGATGATGTCTTCAAACGCTTGAAGTATGAAAGTGGTGTCCATCGTGTCCAACGTGTGCCCGTCACCGAAACCCAGGGAAGGGTGCATACCAGCACCTGCACCGTGGCCGTGCTCCCTGAAGCGGAGGAAGTGGACGTGGAAATCAAGCCCGACGACATTGAAGTTTCCGTCTGCCGCGCATCCGGTCCGGGGGGACAGGGAGTCAATACCACTGACTCAGCCGTGCAGATTCAGCACAAGCCCACCGGATTGATCGTTCGATGTGCGGACGGCCGTTCGCAGCATCAAAATAAATTTCAGGCAATGACGGTACTTCGATCCCGCCTGCTGGAACGTAAGATAGCCGATGAAAACGCAAAATACGCCGCCCAACGCAAAGCGCAGGTCGGCACCGGCGAGCGCAACGAACGCATCCGAACCTATAATTTCCCACAAAACCGCGTAACCGATCACCGCATCGAATTGACCCTTTACAACCTTCCGGCACTGATGGACGGGGACATGGACAGCGTCATCGAGCCGCTCATGCAGGACGATTTGCAGCACAAACTCCAGGAGATGAACCTATGAGTGATGTGTTCGAAGGATTGATTTTCGATTGTGATGGAACACTCATCGACTCCATGCCTGCCCACTGGCTGGCCTGGAAAGACGTGACCGAACGGCATGGATTGGAGTTTCCTCAGGACCGGTTTTATGCATTGGGCGGTGTTCCTTCCTGGCAAATTATTGAAATGTTGAGCCGGGAACAGGGCGTTGACGTGGATGCGCATGCGGTCGCGCATGAAAAAGAAGAAGCTTACATTCCGCACATGGACAAGGTGGTCCCTATCGATTGTGTGATGGACATTGTACGCAAAAATCATGGACGCATCCCAATGGCCGTTGCTACAGGAGGCGTGCATGAAATCATCGATCCCTTATTGGAAAAGTTGGGACTGGCCTCCTATTTCGAAACAATTGTCACCAGTCAGGACGTCCAACACCAAAAGCCAGCTCCGGATATCTTTCTGGAAGCGGCGCAACGCATTGGAATCGATCCATCAAAATGCCGGGCTTACGAAGATACCGACCTGGGTATGCAAGCCATCAGAGCTGCCGGCATGGATGCCGTGGACATACGCCTGATGCTCCAGGCTCCCAATTAATTGCCCTTCATTGCTGTCGCAAATCTGGAGTGCGGTGTGCAGCACCGCTCTGGATACCTCAGGGAAACGTTTCGGTTTTCCTGTGCCATTGGCCTTCCCTTACAGATTGCGGAAACAGCTCTCGTAAAAGTTCACGCCCGCTTCGCTGGAGACGCAGGGATGCAGAGTTTGTTTTACTGTAGTGAAGCGATCCGTTCAGGTGTCTTATCCTTCAGCAGGTTTCTCTTCCTTCGCGGGTTGATTTTCACCCACCGGTTGCTTCCAAACATAACGGAACATCAAGGTTCGCAATGCCGCCGTCAGGGGAATGGCCAATACACCACCGATAATGCCGCCCATCAGGGTCGTACCGATCATGATGGCGATGATAACCGTCAACGGATGCATCCCGACCCGGTCACCGATGATTTTGGGGGAAATGATCAAACCTTCCGCCATTTGAACCAGAATAAAAATTCCAAGCGTGGCCGCCGGGTGAAGCCAACTGTCCGATTGAACAATGGAAATGGTCATGGCCGGAACGATGCTCAACATCACTCCGAGGTAGGGAACAATGCCCAGAACTCCGGCAATAAATCCGAGCAGCACGGCATACTTCAATTTGATGATGGAAAACCCAACCATCAACAAACCACCCACACACATCGCCACCAATACCTGGCCTCGAAAAAATACAATCAGGGCATCATTAATGGAGCGGAGTACGAATACAATTTCATCCTTGATCCAGGATTCATGCACAGGCAGATATCGTGTCCAGTTATCGCTGATACCTGTTTTCTCCGAAAGGAAATAAAAGACGTAAACCGGCACCAGGGCAAAACCCGCCAACATGCCAAAAATAGATGCCATGTTCTCGATTTTATCGCGTGCCCATCCACCCATGCTGCGCACTCCTTTCCAAACGGCATTGACAAAGTCTCCAATTTGATCGGCATTCAAATCCAGCGCCGTGCCCTTGGGTTCTGCCACGGATGTATCGGTCACTTCGTTTGGAGCTGTGTTGGTGTTGTCCGTGGAGGAAGGAGGTGGGGCGACCGGAGGCGATGCTTGTGCGACTTGGTTGGTCTGGGTTGTTTCCGCCGAGTCAGTCTGGTTGGTGCGGTTCAACCAGGGGAGGTAACCTTTTACCGCATCTGGCAAGTATTTCTCCAGAGAGTGATCTTTGCTCCAGTCATTGTATTTTTGGATAATACTATTTTTGTATCCGGGAACTGCGGAGGCCAGGGATTTGGTATCTTTTATTAGTAGCGGAACAAAGGTCGCAAAGAATCCGGCTTGAAGCAGAACGGCGAGAGCAAACACACTGACGATGGCCCAGGGCCTTTTGAGTCGTTTGTTCTCAAACCAATCCACCACGGGATCCAGCAGGTAGGCGATGATGCCTGCTACTGCAAGTGGAAGCAGTACGGAGGAGAGTTGATTGGCCAACCAGCCGATGCCTGCGAAGATGGCGCTGATCAAGCCAAGAATGACCGCAATGGCCAGTCCGGTGACCGCCGTCCACAGAATTTTCGATTGTTTTTCGCTGGGGCCTTTGAGTTCCATTCAATTATCCCAATGGTTTCAGACGTTTCGGTTTGGAACGTCGTCCAAGTTTTCTTGATTTGGCCGCCGCCGCGCGTACTGCGTTCATGACTGTGGCCCGCATGGCGCCTTTCTCCAGTTCATGCACACCATCGATCGTGGTGCCGCCCGGGCTGGTGACCATGTCCTTTAAC
>Ga0255766_10000771_pt1 | contig 29479 bp, 29 predicted proteins | sample 071ome_23_FD_179966 | JGI IMG/M metagenome (GOLD analysis project Ga0255766, IMG submission 179966) | Coastal salt marsh microbial communities from the Groves Creek Marsh, Skidaway Island, Georgia - 071403BT metaG (version 2) | ecosystem: Environmental > Aquatic > Marine > Intertidal zone >...
CCATAGTTTCTCAGTTCCCCATATATCTACAAATGCGTCATATACCTTTTGATATTGTCTGTTATTCCAAAGATGTTGATTATTATATACCTCAACCATTCCGGTACCAGCAAGTTCTTTCATTTGTATTTCTGCTCTTGCATCAGCATACCATGTTAAAGGATCTTTTGGATCCTTATCATCAAATTCCCAAATAAATTCAGCAGTTTCTAGAGCTTGCTCTCTAGGTACAGCATTTTTTATTATTATATACCCATTATTTCTCCAAAATGTCCAATCTTCAATGGTTAATACTCTTAAATAATCATTAGTAGCCTCGGTTCTTAGCTTTTTATTTGAACTCTTAGCTGTTGATGGATTTCCAGGAATTTCTTTGTGATCATTTTTAGCTTTCATATTATAATAATTGTTTTTAACTAATTTAAAAAAAACAAAATGAATTTATTTAAATTTGATATGTGTCAAAATTTGATCGTAGAAACTTTATTAAGACAACATCTCTAACTGCAGCTTTTGCATCATCCTATGCGTTTTCATCAAATAGCTTGAGAGAAAATGAACAAATGTATATGGGAGATTTTAGTGCACCTAAATTAAATAAAATAAAAGCCGCATTTATTGGGGTAGGATATAGAGGTAAAGGACATCTAAAGCTTTTTTCTTCTCTTCCTGGAACTGAAGTAGTAGGTATATCAGATCTATTTGAAGACAATGTTTTAAGATCGAATAAGATTTTAGAAGACATGAATATCTCAACTGGCTCAATTAAAACTTATTGGGGAGATGATAAAAAATGGAAAATAATGCTTAGTGAAGTTAAGCCTGATATAGTTTTTATTTCTACAGATTGGAATAGTCATGGTAAAATGGCTGTTGAAGCTATGAAAAACGGAGCACATGCTTTTGTTGAAGTACCTCTTGCAATGACAGTAAAAGAATTATGGGATATTGTTGATACTTCTGAAAAGTATAAAAAGCATTGTATGATGATGGAAAATGTTAATTATGGTAGAGAAGAGTTGATGTTTTTGAATATAATTAGAAATGGACAACTAGGAGAACTACTTCATGGTGAAGCTGCCTATATTCATGATTTAAGATTTCAAATGAATGAAGAAACAAGGGGAACTGGATCATGGAGAACTCTTGAATATGAGAAAAGAAGAGGTAATTTATATCCTACTCATGGGCTTGGTCCAGTATCGCAGTATATGAATTTATTAAGATCTGAGGATACATTTAAAACGTTAGTTTCTTTCTCTTCACCTGCTATGGGTAGAAAAAAGTTTGGCAAAGAAAATTTTCCATCAAATCATAAATGGAACAATCTAAATTATCAAAATGGTGATATAAATACATCAATAATTAAAACTTATCTCGGAAGAACAATAATGGTTCAATGGGATGAGACAAGTCCAAGACCTTACACAAGGCTAAATTTAATTCAGGGAACAAAAGGAATATTAGCAGGCGGTCCAACTAGAGCTGCATTTGACAAAGGATTTGAAACCTATACTAAAGATTCAAAAGAATGGGTTAAAGGTGAAGGAATAGATAGACTATTTGAAAAATATGATCATCCTTTATATAAAAGATTAAATAATCAAACAAAAAATACAGGTCATGGGGGAATGGATGGAATAATGATGTATAGAATTGTTGAATGCCTTCAAAATGGAATACCTCTAGATCAAAACGTATATGAAGGGTGTGCATGGAGTTCATTAATTGAATTGACTTCTAACTCTGTAAATAATGATGGTGAACCTCAATACTTCCCAGATTTTACAAGAGGTGACTGGGTTAATACTAAGACCTTTGATATTATTTCTTGATGCATAAAAAGATAATATCAAAAGCACCTGGAAGAATATGTCTGTTTGGTGACCATCAAGATTATCTTGGGTTACCAATAATAGCCACAACAATAAACAATGAAATTAATTTAGAGGCTACTCAAAATAGAAATAGAGAATTTAAAATTATTAAAAAAGATTTAGGCTTATTAGATGTTATACCAATAGACTTTGAATTTGATTCAGATGAAAAAGATTTTTTCAAAATTGCTTTAAATGTTCTAAAAGATTTTGAATGTAAACCTGATATAGGATATGACATTAATATTACTAGTAAAATTCCAATAAATTCTGGTTTATCGAGCTCATCTGCATTAATTGTAGCGTGGGTAAATTTTCTTCTTAATACATTTACTGATTATGAAGTAACTTCAAATTTATTAGCTGAGATATCGTATAGAATAGAAGTTCTAGAGGTAGGAGGTTCAGGTGGTAAAATGGATCAATATACTATTGCTAATGGAAAAACTATTTATTTAGATACTAAGACTGATATTATTATACCTTTTGATCATAAATTATGTGATATGATTGTTGGTGTCTCAAATCAGAGTAAGGATACACAAGGACTGCTTAATAAACTTAAAGAGAATGCATTAAAATCAATTCAAATTGTAAAAAAACATTATAATGATTTCAGTTTTACAAATATTGATAATGTAGATTTAAATAAATGTTTATCATTTCTTGATGATAATTTAAAACCATTCTTTAGGGCCGCTTTAGGTAACTATAGAACTACTATAAAAGCAAAAAATGAATTCCAGAAAGATCAACTTGATATTGATAAGATTGCAGATTTAATAAATATTCACCATACTTTTTTGAAAAATGATTTAAAAATTACTACTCGGGAAATTGATGATATGATAAATATTGCGACTGATAATGGCTCAATTGGATCTAAAATTGTTGGTTCAGGTGGCGGAGGTTCTATTATATGTCTGTCAAAGGATCAATCTTGTTCACTTAAAATTGTAAATGAATTAAAAAAATATGGTGTTAAGGATGCCTTTATTGCTAACATGGGTAAGGGTCCAACTATTTCTTATGAATAATATTCCTTTAATTATAATGGCCGCAGGTGTATCATCTAGAATGAAAGCCTCTGATGTTAGCATTAATCTTTCAGAAGATCAGGTTTCTCAATCTAACTCTCGAGTTAAGGGGTTTATTGAGATAAATGAAAAAAATGAAACTTTGATTTACCATATTATCAAGAATTCAATTACTGCAGAAATTAAAGACTTTTATGTGATATTATCAGAGGACTCAATTGAATTTCAAAATTATCTTAAAAATATTGAAAATGAATTATCAATTAAAATAAGATTTGCATTTCAAGATTACTACGGTAACTCAAAACCAATGGGAACAGCAGATGCAATATATCAAGCTATGAATCAATTTCCTATTTTAAAATCATCAAGGTTTTTAGTATGTAATTCTGATAATATATACTCGGTAAAAGCAATTAAAACTTTAAAATTAGAACTTACCAAGAACTCAATGATTGCATATAATTCCAAATGTCTTGATTTTAGTGAGGATAAAATATCCTCTTTTTCAATTTTAGAGATTAAAAAAAATTTTTTATATAAGATTATTGAAAAGCCTTCAATTAATCATATTAGAAACATTAATGAAGAAAAGTTTGTAAGCATGAATATTTTTTCATTTTTTGGAGATCAATTATATAATTACTTAAGTAACTGTGAAGTTAATCAGGATAGGGGGGAAAAAGAGATTTCTACAGCTATCCAAAATATGATAAATGATAGAAATGAATCTATGAAGGTATTTAAAATTTGTGAGCATGTTCCAGATCTAACATATAAAAATGATATAGAATTGATAAATAACTTTTTAAAATAAAATTAACTTTCAACCTGACTCTAAGACTTTATATCATATTATCTTTGTAGGAACTTCATTAATATGAAAAGATTTATAATTACATCTATAATTTTACTAACCTCTTGTGATATAAGTTCACAAAGAGCAGTTGATAATCCCGAGCCAGTCAATCAAATAGATAATAAAATCTATGATGGTATGAGTAGGGCCTACTTTGCATCTGGATGTTTTTGGTGTGTTGAAACAATTTATGAAAGTTTAAATGGAGTTAAAGAAGTTTACTCAGGCTATGCTGGTGGTTCAACAGTTAATCCAAATTATTATCAGGTTATTTCAGGTAAAACAGGACATGCTGAGGCTATAGAAATAATCTATGATAGTAAAATAATCTCTTTTGATACACTTTTAAAAGTCTTCTTTGATTCTCATGATCCAACAACACCAAATAGACAAGGTCCAGATTATGGAACTCAATATAGATCGATAGCGTTTTACTCAAATGTTGATGAAAGAAGTAAAATTAGAAACTACATTGATTTGTTATCTACAAATTCAATTTTTGGAAAAAAAATTATTACTGAGGTAAAAGAGATTAGTAAATTTTACTATGCAGAGGACTACCATCAAGACTTTGAAAAAAAGAATCCGTATAGTCCTTATATCCAAAGTGTTTCAATACCTAGATTTAATAGATTCAGGCAAAAATCATCTAATTATGTTAAAATATTGGATGATCATTAGAATATTTTTTACGTTGGTTATCAACTTGTTTTTAGTTTCATGTTCTAAAGAAAAGCAATTATCAGAAAAAGATTTATGGTATTCGTTGAATATTGTTAATTATGAAATGACTCAGCAGATCTCATGCTTTTGTTTTCCATATGAATTCATTCTTCCTAAGTCTATTAAAGTTGAGAATGATAAAATTGTTTCAATTGATGGAAAAGATCCAATAGAAACAGTTGGCTATGAATCTTTTTATTCGATTAACTCTCTTTTTTATTTTATTGAAAGCAAGTTAAATGAAAACCCAGAATTCTATGAAATAAATTATAATAAAGAGTACGGATATCCTGAGTCAATTTATTTTGATATATCTACGATGATTGCAGATGAGGAAATAGGTTATTATATTTCTGACTTTAAAATTTTAAATAATGATTAAAGTTAATATTGAGAAGAATAATAAAGGTTTTCAAATACTTGAAAATCAAGAAGTGTTGATCAGAGGAATTAAGCCTAAGTGGTATTCAAGCCAAATAAACTTTTTTTATAACAGTAGAACTTATCAGATAAAAAAGAAAAGCTTTTGGAATTCATCTTATAATGTTTTCCAGGGAAGTAAAATTGTTGGTGTTTTTAATTATAAATGGAAAACAGGAGGATACTCCCTTGTCATGAATGACTCAAAAAAAACATATTCATTAACTTAATCAAATACTGGTGGAATGTGGAGAATTGAAAAATTATATACTCTTTTAGAGGATGGAACAAAACCAGTCCTAACAATTAATTATTCATTTAAAAAATGGAAAGAAAATATAGAGATAGAGAAAATTGATTTAAGTGATTCAAGCTTAGACTTAATTATTTATAGTTTATTTATAATGAGGAGGTTGCAAGCTGCAGAGTCTGCTGCTGTCTCACCAGGTGTCTATGGCTAAATTAATTGACATATATGGTAACGAATATGTAGTTCAGGATATAGTAACTTTTAAGGAGCATATAATTAAACACCATACTGCAGATGGAAAGCCTGATGGAAGCATACATGAAGAAAATGGTTACTACTTTAAAGTAGATAATGAATTTTACAATAAATTAAAAAATCTATAATATTTTTATAATTATACTGTTGATTAAACAGATTTTTTATAGAAAAATTTAAATTTTAATCACTAATATTGACTTAAATATTCTATGGCTGTTAAAACTTTTAGAAGGGAGAATCAAGCAAATGGTAATTTTAATGGAGGTGAAATTCTTGAAAAAAAACCAATAGGATTTCCACAGGATGGAGGTTCGTTAAGGCCTTACTCAAACTTGTTTTACTGGGCTCACGCTTGGGCTCCAAAAAATGATAGTATTATAGGTCTCCATCCACATAGAGGTTTTGAGATATGTAGCTTTGTCCTAAAGGGTGAAATTGAACATTATGACACTCTCTTGGATAAATGGATAACTCTTAAAGAAGGGGATGTTCAAGTTATTAAAGCAGGTAAAGGAATATCTCATTCTGAAAAATTAAAAAAAGGTTCAGAAATATTTCAAATATGGTTTGATCCAAATCTTCATGAGTCATTATATGAGGAAGCAATCTATAGTGACTTCAAATCAGAAAACTTTTTAGTTAAAAAGGAGGATGGAAAAGAAATTAAAATTATTTCAGATGTTAATAATCAGATACATTTAAAGTCTAAGTCAATTGAAATCTATCAACACTCATTCTCTAAAGGTTTTTATGACCATAGTATAAATCAAGACAGATTCCACTCAATTTTTATACATTCTGGAACACTTAAAATAAATGATGAAACTTATAATCCTGGAGATTTCTTAATAGTTGATACTGAGATCTCGTTAAGTCTTGAAATAATATCTGATACTGAAGTTTTTGAAATTATTTCACTAATTGACTTACCATATAAAACATATGCTGAAATGCACAATATTAATTAACTATAACTAGTTTTAATATTCTGCCTGAAAATAATTCAAATAATTCTTCAACAGACTCTTCGGATTGAAAAGATATTCTAATAAATCCTTCTCCAAAGCTTAAATATGCTGATGTGCTGCTATCTGAATTAAGAAATACCTGAGGAAGTTGACTCCACCTATCAGGTCTTTCATCTTCATATGTTCTTTGAATATATGCAGTAATACTTGCATTATCATAAACTTCTTTAGTTATTTCAGGGACAGAAATTTCAAAGTTTCCATATTGTTCATCATCACTAATTACATCCAACTTTTCTGGAACTTCAATAAGTATAATATCATTTTTAACTCCGTTAACAATTGTTTCAGCCATTTGATTCCCAGATCCAGTTGCACATGAAATGAATAGAGTCGAAATAAATATAAAAAGTAAATTATTTTTCATCTTTAAATTTTAATAAAATTATTATTCTTTTTTATTTGAAATATTAAGTTAATGTTATAAAATTCGAAAGCCTGACTCACAAGGTGCGTCAGGCTTTCTAATTCTCTAATCACGATTGAATTTTATTTCAAATAGTAGTTAATTTGACTACTTTTTAATGTTTAGATCAATATAAGTTTAATATCCACTTTCGCTTCAAATGTTACGGTTAATTTAGCCGTATTTTCAACTTATATTTATAAATATAAATAAATATTTGAGTTAATCAAAAAATTTTTTATAATTGTTAATAAATTTTTGTAACAGTTTGATTATCAATTATTTAAATTTGAATTTTAGCAGTCGCAACATGTACAACTACATGATTCTTTACAATTACATTTTGGGCAGTTACAGTTCATAATAGTTAATTTTTAAATTAGAATAAATATATTTAAATTTTGTATATATTAATTATTACTCTCATTTAATATACATATTTTTGTACCGAACGGGCAATTAGTTCAACTGAATAGAACAGAAGATTACGGCTCTTCAGATGGGGGTTTGAGTCCTCCATTGCCCTCTAATTTTTAATTTTGGATTTTTTAGGTATTTTATTTGGAGTTGTTCTTCTTTCACATGGCGGTGATATACTTACAAAATCTTCTGTAGACTTATCATTAAAGTTTTCTATTCCTAAAATTATAATTGGTATGACAGTGGTTTCTTTTGCTACATCTGCACCTGAACTTATAGTCAGCTTAAATGCTACCCTAAATGGATTTTCAAATTTAGCTGTAGGTAATGTAATAGGATCAAATATTGCTAATATTGGTCTTGTTCTGGGACTAATAACAATTATTTACCCCATAACTTTACAACAAAGATTTTACTCCTCAGATTTTCCTATCCTAATGCTTTCAACATTTTTGTTTTATATATTACTATTAACTGGTAATAAAATTTCTAGAGTTGAAGGGATTATGCTTCTTGCTTCGATTATTTTGATACTTATATATTTATTTCTATATCAAAAGAGGAGTATTTCTGAGTTTTTAGATGTAGGGGATACTTCTAAAATTTTTATTTCTAAATCAATTTTAAATATTTTATTTAGTGGATTATTATTATGGCTTGGCTCTGAAACTTTAATAAAATCTGCAATATCTGTGGCTAATAAATACGACATATCTGAAAGAGTAATTAGTGTAACAATGGTTGCTATTGGAACTAGTATTCCTGAATTAGCAGCATCTATAGTAGCTTCAATTAAAAAACAAAATGACCTTTCAATAGGCAATCTTATTGGATCTAATATATTTAATCTACTTGTTGTAATTGGAATTACATCTACTGTAATGCCAATTGAACAAATTGATTCTAAAATAATATTTAATGATATGTTGTGGGTAATTCTTTTCTCAGCAATTATACTTCCATTAGCTTATTTGAAAAGAAGAAATATTTTGACAAGAAAAAAAGGGATTATACTATTAATAATATATATAATTTTCATAACCCCTCTTATCTTAGGATAATATTTAAGCACTTTTAACTGTCTTAACAATTCTTGCAGCTACCTTATATGGATCAGCATTAGAAGCTGGTCTTCTATCTTCAAGCCAACCTTTCCATCCACTTTCAACTGTTGCAATAGGAATTCTAATTGAAGCTCCTCTATCAGATATACCGTAACTAAATTCATTAATTGACTGTGTTTCATGAAGTCCAGTCAATCTTTGGTCGTTAAATTCTCCATAAACTTCTATATGTTCTTTAGTAACAGGTCTAAAAGCTTCACAGATTTTTTCATATGTCGCTTGATCTCCACATGTTCTTAGAGTATTATTTGAAAAGTTTGCATGCATTCCAGAACCATTCCAGTCACCTTTAATGGGTTTTGGATGATACTCAATGTAATATCCGTAATCTTCAGTTAATCTATCTAAAAGATATCTAGCAATCCATAATTGATCGCCAGCATTCTTTGCCCCTTTAGCAAAGATCTGAAATTCCCATTGACCAGATGCTACCTCTTGATTTATTCCTTCAAAATTTAATCCAGCTTCAAGACATAAGTCAGAGTGAATTTCTACAAGTTCTCTACCGTGAGTATTTTTTCCACCAACTGAACAGTAATACATACCTTGTGGACCAGGATAACCACCCATCGGAAAACCTAAAGGAAGCTGAGTCTCTGTATCCATAATAAAATATTCCTGTTCAAAACCAAACCAAAAATCGTCATCATTATCATCAATTGTAGACCTTGAGTTTGAAGGATGTGGACTACCGTCTGGGCTTAATACTTCGTTCATAACCAAGAATCCATTTTCTCTTGAAGGATCTGGATATATAGCAACAGGCTTAAGTATACAATCAGAGGAATTTCCTTCTGCTTGGAGTGTTGAGGAACCATCGAAACTCCACTCTGGACAGTCTTCAAGTTTACCACTAAAGTTAGTTAAGATTTTAGTTTTACTTCTCATATTAGCCGTAGGTTTATAACCATCTAGCCATATATATTCTAATTTAGATTTGCTCATAATAAATAATTTACATTTTGATACAATTTAATTTTTTTTAGTTTTAGTACTTTTAAATGAAAGGTGTTTTAATCAAATTTTATTAATCTAATATTTTAGATTATAAATATTATTAAATACATATAAAACTGAATAAATAATTGAGAAAAATATATTACAATGTATCATTACAATTCTTATGTAATAAATTCATTTTCAAATAAAAAAACTTGGATTCTAATTTATACTAATTAGAATATATAAACTTATTTGTTGATGGTAATTTATTAAAAACTTATTAAGATTTTTTTTTTGATAACTTTGCTTTGAATAATGACCAATAGATACAAATTAAGAGGAGTTTCTTCTGACAAAGAAGATGTTCATAATGCAATAAAAAATCACGATAAAGGTCTATATCCTAATGCCTTTTGTAAAATTCTTCCTGATTTTATTTCAAATTCAGATGACCATGCATTAATTATTCATTCAGATGGAGCTGGAACAAAATCATCTTTAGCATATATTTATTGGAAAGAAACAGGAGATATTTCTGTTTGGAAAGATATTGCTCAAGATTCCATTGTGATGAATCTTGATGATGTTGCTTGCGTTGGAGCAACTGATAATATTGTAATTTCCTCTACAATTGGAAGAAATAAAAATAAGATTCCTGGTGAGGTAATATCCAATATAATTTCTGGGACTGATGAAATATTAGATTATTATAGAGGTTTAGGAATAAATATTCATAGTGGTGGAGGTGAAACTGCTGATGTCGGAGATCTTGTAAGAACAATAATAGTTGATTCTTGTATGACAGTTAGAATCAAAAAGACTCAAATAATTGACAACTCAAATATAAAAGCAGGGGATGTAATTGTTGGATTATCTTCTTCAGGTACCTCATCTTATGATAAAGATTATAATTCAGGTATTGGAAGTAATGGACTTACATCTGCTAGACATGATGTTCTGTCTCAATACATAAAAGAAAAATATCCTGAGTCATTTGATAATGAGCTTCCTAATGAATTAGCCTATTGCGGATCAAAGAATTTAACAGATAAGTTAGATGGTTTCAATATTGATATAGGAAAAATGCTTTTATCTCCAACAAGATCTTATGCACCTCTTTTAAAATTAATTTTTGATGAAATTGGAAGAAATAAAATAAATGGCATTATTCATTGTACTGGAGGTGGTCAAACAAAAATTCTACATTTTATTAAAAATTTACACGTATTAAAAAATAACCTTTTTGAAATTCCTCCAATTTTTAAGCTAATAATGAATGAGTCAAATACTGATCCAAAGGAGATGTATAAGGTATTTAATATGGGACATAGAATGGAGATATATCTAGATCCAGAAAATGCGTCCAAGGTTATTAATATCTCAAAATCAGTTGGAATAGATGCTAAAATTATTGGTGAAGTGATTGAATCAGATGTTAAGAAGCTTAGTATTCAATCAGAATTAGGTAATTTTGATTATTAAAACTCAATATGCTTACAGAAAAAATAGATATTGTTAAAAAAAGATATGATGAGATATATCAAATGATTAGTAATCCAGAAATTATTTCAGATCAAAAAAAATATATTGAATTAAACAAAGAACTTAAGGAACTTACTACTCTAGTAAATAAAGGAAAACAATATAAAGAGGCAATAGATCAAAAAGATGAAGCTGAGGATTATATAAAATCTTCCGACGATAAAGATATGATTGAGATGGCTAAAGAACAATTGGAGATTTCAAAACAATTGATAGAAAAACTTGAAGATGAAATTAAAATTCTTCTAATTCCCAAAGATCCAGATGATGCAAAAAATGTTGTCATGGAAATTAGAGCAGGAACTGGTGGAGATGAAGCAAGTATTTTTGCAGGTGATTTATATAGAATGTATACAAAATTTGCACAAGAAAAAAAATGGAATTTAAGTATTGTTGATACCAGTGAGGGAACTGCCGGAGGATTCAAAGAAGTAATATTTGAAATAGTAGGCGAGGATGTATATGGTGAGTTAAAATATGAATCAGGAGTTCATAGAGTCCAAAGAGTACCTCAAACAGAGACTCAAGGTAGAGTTCATACATCTGCAGCAACTGTGATGGTTCTTCCCGAAGCTGAAGAATTTGACATTGAGATTAATATGAGTGAAGTAAGAGTTGACTACTTCTGTTCATCCGGCCCAGGAGGTCAATCTGTTAATACTACATACTCGGCAGTTAGATTAACTCATGAACCGACTGGAGTTGTTGCTCAATGTCAAGATCAAAAATCTCAACATAAAAATAAAGAAAAGGCTATGAAAGTTTTAAGATCAAGACTTTATGAGATTGAGCTAAATAAAAGAATGGAATCTGATTCTAAAAAAAGAAATGAATTAGTAAAGTCTGGAGATAGATCAGCAAAAATTAGAACATATAATTATCCTCAAGGAAGAGTTACAGACCATAGAATTGGTTTGACACTTTATGACTTACCAAAAATTTTAGATGGAGATGTTTCTAAGCTAATTGATGAAATTAAATTGTATATCAATACTGAAAGACTAAAAGAAGCTGGAGAAGTATGATAATGAATAAATTACATGATCAAATAATTAAGAAGAAATCATTTCTTTGTATTGGTCTTGACATTGATAAAAATAAAATTCCTAAATCAATATTAGAATTAGATGACCCTATCTTTGAATTTGCAAAAAGAATTATTGATTCTACAAATGAATATGCGATAGCCTATAAGCCAAATATTGCATTTTTTGAAGCTTATGGTGTAGAAGGCTTTAAATCTCTTAATAAAATTGCAAATTATATTAATCAAAATTACCCTGAGTTATTTACTATAGCTGATGCAAAGAGAGGTGATATTGGAAATACTTCTAAAATGTATGCTAAAGCCTTCTTAGAAGAACTTAACTTTGATTCGATAACTGTGTCACCATATATGGGTTCTGACTCTGTTGAACCTTTTTTAAGTATTGAAGATAAGCTTGTCTTTCTTCTTGCTTTAACTTCAAATATTGGTTCAAAAGATTTTCAAGAACTTAATTTAGATGATAATAATAAGCTTTATCAAAAAGTTATTGAAACATCTAAAACTTGGAAGAATAGTAGTAGAATTATGTATGTAGTTGGTGCAAAGAATATTAAAGAGATTGGTAAAATAAGAGATATGGTTCCTGATTCTTATCTTTTAATCCCGGGGGTTGGAGTCCAAGGAGGGAATATAGCTGAAATCTGTAGGTATGGCTTAGATAAAAATTTAAAATTAATTATCAATTCTTCAAGATCAATTATTTATGCATCAACAAATGACGATTTTTCTGAATATGCAGCTGTAGAAGCGAAAAAAATAAAAGATGAAATGGAAGAGTATATTAATGCACTATAATTATGATTCACTATACTAAATTTCTATGTAAAAATAAAGATGCAGATTGGATCACTTTTGTCCATGGTGCAGGAGGTAGTTCTTCAATATGGTTTAAGCAAATAAAATATTTTTCCAAAAAATATAATTTGTTACTACTTGACTTAAGAGGTCATGGAAAATCAAAATCAATTCCAATTAATCCATTTAAAAAAAAATATACATTTAATTCAATCACAAATGATATTCTTGAGGTTGTAAATGTTGAAAAAATTAAAAAGTCTCATTTTGTTGGTATCTCCTTAGGGTCAATTGTAATTAGAAATTTTGCTGAAAGAAACCCTTCAAGAGTTAAAAGTTTAATTATGGGTGGAGCTATAATGAAATTAAATTTAAGATCAAAAGTACTTATGTTTTTAGGTAATTCTTCAAAATCAATTCTTCCATATATGTGGATATATAAACTTTTAGCATTTATTATAATGCCAAATGATAATCATAAAGAATCTAGACACCTATTTGTAAACGAAGCAAAAAAACTTTATCAAAAAGAATTTAAAAGATGGCTTCAATTAACTTCTGAATTAGTTCCTTTGTTAAAATTTTTTAGACAAATTGAAATAAAAATTCCAACTTATTACATAATGGGCGACCAGGACTACATGTTTTTACCTTCGGTAAAGGAACTATTAAAAAGCCATAAGAATTCTAAGCTTTTTGTTATACCAAATTGTGGTCATGTGGTTAATATTGAAAAACCTAGTATTTTTAATTTAAAGATGTTTGAGTTTATAGACAGGATTAGCTAATCTATGCTTTTTCCGTTATTCGAGGTCCAATTTTTCCCTTTTCCAGGTTGATATATTTTATAATTTAATTCATCCTTATTCTTTTTAACCATCTTTCTAACATCTTCTAATAGAAGCTTCGAATCATAAATAATACCATCTTTTATTGTATACTTAACACCTCCTACTCTCTCTACTTGATTATCCTTGTTTAGTTTTATGGCTCCAGTCCCGTATAAAACCTTAAGATTCTCAAGTGGATTTTCTTCAACTATTACAAGATCAGCTTTTTTACCTATTTCTATTGAACCAATTTCCTTGTCCATATCTAGTGCTTCTGCACCTTTTAATGTAGCTGACATAATAACCTCTAATGGATGGAATCCTGCCTCTCTTAATAACTCTAATTCTCTTATGTAAGCAAATCCGTAGAGTTGAAAGATGAAGCCAGAATCTGACCCAACAGTAACTCTACCTCCTCTATTCTTATACTCATTAACAAAATTCATCCATATATTAAAATTCTTTTTCCATGCAACTTCTTGTTCTGTACCCCAGAAATGCCAATAGGATCCATGGGATATTCTACTTGGTTGATAGAATTCCCATAAACTTGGCAAAGTATATTCTTCATGCCATTCAGCTCTTCTAGCTCTATGAAGGTCTCTACTAGCCTCATATATATTAAAAGTTGGATCAATTGTAAAATCTAGTTCAATTAATTCATTCATTACATTATTCCAGTGTTCTGAGCCAGGTTTTGCAGTCTGGTTCCAAAGTTGACCAGCTTCTTCAAACCTATGTTGTTCGTTAGAATAATTATAATAATAAGGATAATTCTGTACTATTTTATCATCAAACAGTGCTTCTGGTAAACCATACCAATGTTCCATTGATGTCAGTCCAGCTCTAGCTGAATTTAACACATTCCATCTTACGACATTAAGTTGTGCATGATGCATAGCTGAGCCAAGTCCTAAAGAATTATTCTCATCTAAAGCTGCAATCATTATCTCAGGTTGGGCACCAAAAAACTTAATACCATCTGAACCTTTCTTGGCATTAAACCTTACCCATTCTCGAGCTTGATCTGGATTACTTATTTCATTAGTGTAACCTGAGCCAAAACTTGAATAAATAATAAGTCTTGGAGCAATAATTTCATTTTTAACACTCTTATTTTTTAAGTCTAGACTAAAGTCAATACCTCTTCCACCTGGCTCTCTTACTGTAGTAACGCCATGTGCTAACCAAAGTTTAAAAACATAGTCAGGTTCAGCGCCTTGTGCAAGACCTCCAATATGTCCATGCATATCTATAAACCCAGGAAGTATATACATTCCGCTAGCTTCAATTTCACGTCCATCTTTTTTAAGTTTAGGTCTTCTTTGTTGATCGATTTCAACTCCAGGATAACCTACACTTTTAATAGACTTAATGATATTTTTCTCAATTACAATATCAACTGGTCCTAGCGGTGGACTTCCGTTTCCATTAATTAAAGTTGCTCCTCTTATTATCAGTTGTTCAAAAGGTCCTTCTGAAAGATTTCTTTCTTGAGAGTTTAGATTAAAATAAAATAAAACACATAATGTAAATAATAGATATTTTTTCATTTTAATTTAATATTTTATTCATAGTTAGAAACCCTAAATATGCCAGCCCAATACATAAAGATACACTAATAAAAATGTATATAATTGAGTTTAATATTTCATTAGACTTTATAAAATTAAGATTCTCTAGAGAAAATGCAGAGAAAGTAGTTAGACCACCACATATTCCAACTACAAGGAAGTAATAATAATCTGATTTTAACATATTGGAGTTAATTAAATAACTTATAATTATCCCAATCAAAAAGCTACCAATTAAATTAACTGATAAAGTTGAATATGGAAAAGAATCACTTGGAACTAATCTGTTTAAAGCTAATCTTATAACAGAACCTAAACCTCCTCCCAAAAAAACAAGAAAAAACTCTTTCATTTTATCTAAAAAGATTACTGTAAACAGTAATTATTGAAATAAAAACAATAAACATAATCAAGATTATATATGAATTCTTATAATATACATTATGAAGTCTTGAATCTTTAATATATGAGTATCCAATTATCAGTGAAAATAATACTATAAATATTATAGCAAAAATTAGCTGTCCTTTAGTAAACATTAATTAAATTTATTTTAATCAAACTTTTCTAACATAAAATTAACAATTATGATAACTAATGCTATTAATGCGGTGAAAGAATTTAATGAAGCTTTTAATATAAAATACTCAAAAAATCCTCAAGCAGATCTTGATGAATCTATTGTAGAGCTAAGATATAGACTAATGCAAGAAGAAAATAATGAGTATTTAGAAGCAGCAAGAAATAAGGATTTAGTTGAAATTGCAGATGCGCTTGGAGATAAACTTTATATTCTTTGCGGAACAATACTTGCGCATGGACTTCAAGATAAAATTGTAGAAGTATTTGATGAAATACAAAGGAGTAATATGAGCAAGCTTAGTGCTGATGGATTACCAGTAATAAGAGAGGATGGAAAAATATTAAAAGGTCCAAACTATTTCAAGCCAAATATTAAATCAATTTTAGAAAAGTAATTTATTCAGTAATTCTGTATCTCCAATTATGAGTATCCTCAGAAATATTTTGTTGAATATTTAAAATAGCAATCTTTATTCTAGAAGCAAAATCATTTTCCATTTGTTTAAGCTGAAATTTCTCATCTTTATAACCAAAAGAATTAATAGGAGCAATAACTGCAGCTGTTCCACATCCAAAGACTTCTTTTAAATTACCTGAGTTAAACTCTGAAATAATTTCAGTTACAGTAATATCTCTTTCCTCAACTTCAATTCCAATATCACTTGCAACTTGAAGCACACTTTTTCTTGTTACACCATCTAGAATTGTGTCACTTGTAATTGGAGTTATAAGTTTATCATTAATTCTAAATACTATACTCATTGTTCCAACTTCCTCAATTTTTTGATGAGTAGAAGAATCAGTCCAAACAATTTGATCAAAACCTTTTGTCATTGCAATAGAAGTTGGGTAAAATGCAGCGCCATAATTACCAGCTGCTTTAGCATAACCTGCACCACCAGGAGCAGCTCTACTATATTTATCTTCTATATAAACACTAATTGGCTTAGAATAATAAGAAGCACTGGGTGAGCAAATAATTAAAAATTTATACTGATTTGAAGGACTTGCAGCAAGCATTGTTGATGATGAAAAAACAAAAGGCCTAATGTATAATGAAGATCCTGGCTTATTAGAAACCCAATCTCTCTCAAGACTTATTAACTTGTTTAAGCCTTCAAAAAAATAATCTTCAGGTATTATTGGGATATGCATTCTTTGACAGGATTTTTTAATTCTTTCATAATTATCTTTAGGTCTAAATAACCATAAATCCTCATTTTTATCCTTATATCCTTTCATCCCCTCGAATATAGCTTGACCATAATGGAAGACATGGGTTGAGGGATCAAGATTTATTGAACTGTAGGGTTTAATTACTGGCTCTTCCCATTTATCATTATCAAAATTACACTCAAACATATGATCTGTAAATATTTCTCCAAATTTTATAGTAGAGAAGTTTACATCATTTATTTTTGTAGTATTAGATTTAATGATTTTCATAGAATTCGAAGATAATTAAAAAATCAATATGAAGATATTAGTTACAGGTGGTTCAGGTATGCTAGGTAGAGAAATTACAAATCTTGCATTAAAAAAAAAATATGAAGTAAATATTCTAACTAGAAATGAAGATTTTAAATCAGGGAACCCAAGCTTAAAATACTTTTATTGGAATCCAAAAAAAATGAAGATTAACTTAGATTGTTTCAATGGTGTTGACTGTGTAATAAATCTTGCAGGTTTTCCAGTATTTAATCTATGGACAAAAGTTAATAAGACTAAAATATTTGAAAGTAGAGTAGGGTCTACAAATTTTATTTTAGATATTATTTTAGAGAAAAAAATTAAAATTAAATCATTCGTAAATGCATCTGCAATAGCTTCATACAGAGACTCTTCAGATTTCATATCTTCTGAAAATGATTCAATTGATAATCCTAATTCATTTATTAACCAAGTAGTCGTTAAATGGGAAGATGAAGTTAAAAGATTTGAGAGTAAGCTTCCTAATATTTCATTTTCCATAATGAGAATAGGACTTGTTTTATCAAAGTCTGGTGGACTCTATAAAATTTGTAAAATGCTGTCAAAGTCATTTTTACTTTCTCCCCTTGGAAGCGGTAATCAGTGGCAATCATGGATTCACGAGCTAGATGCTGCTAAAATAATATTATTATGTTGTGAAAATTCATGGAGGGGAACTTATAATTTAGTTTCTCCAAACCCAGTTAAACAAAATGAGTTAATAAAAAAAATCGCATTTTATAATAATTCAAAAATAATCTTTCCTAATATTCCTTCTTTTTTAGTCAAATTATTTTTTGGTGAAATGTCTGAGGTTATTCTCTCAAGTCAAAAAGTATTATCGGTTAAACTAAATCAATCTAACTTTACGTATAAAAATATTGATGATGCCTTAAAGGATCTATCAAAAAATATATGACATTTTGACATAAAATTAAGATGGCAAAAAAATTGCGTATAATATTATAAAATAGATAATGAATAAAAAGAAAGCTGAATATAAAACTCCTAAAACAGCTAATACTAAAAAGAAATCACCTTCTGTAAAAGAGTTAAATGATACAATAGATAAAGAGAAAGATAAATATGTAAGACTATTTGCTGAATTTGAAAACTATAAAAGAAGAACTGCAAAAGAAAGAATTGATTTGTTTAAAACAGCTGGTAAAGAAGTCATATCTAGTTTAATACCTGTTGTTGAAGACTTTAAAAGAGCTTTAAATCAAGAGGATGCAAATCCGAATGATACCCAGGGTATTCAATTAATTTTCAATAAGCTTATAGAAACTCTTAAAAACCAAGGTCTTGAAGAATTGGAAATTAAGGTAGGTGATTCATTTGACTCAGAAATTCATGAAGCAATTAGTCAAGTTCCTGCTCAAAATGATGATCAAAAAGGTAAAATAATTGATATAATTGAGGGAGGTTATAAACTAGGCGATCAGGTTTTAAAATTCCCAAAAGTTGTAGTTGCTCAATAAAAAGTTATGAAAGAAGATTATTACAAAATTCTGGGTTTATCAAAAGGTGCTTCTTCTGATGAAATAAAAAAGGCATATAGAAAAAAAGCAATTCAATATCACCCAGATAAAAATCCTGGTGATAAATCTGCAGAAGCAAATTTTAAAAAAGCTGCAGAAGCATATGAAGTTCTTAGTGACCCAAACAAGAAAGCTAAATACGACCAATTTGGTCATAGTGCTTTTGATGGTGCAGGAGGATTTGGTGCAGGAGGTATGAATATGGATGATATTTTTAGTCAATTTGGAGATATTTTTGGTAGTGCATTTGGTTCATCTTTTGGTGGATTTGGAGGAAGAGGTCAGAGTGTTTCAAAAGGTTCAAATCTTAGAATAAGGGTGAAATTAACCCTTGAGGAAATTGTAAATGGTGTTGAGAAGAAAATCAAAGTCAAAAGAAAGACTCTTTCACCTGATTCTCAATTTTCAACATGTAATACATGTAATGGTTCTGGTCAGGTTTCTAGGATTACAAATACAATTTTAGGTAGGATGCAATCTACTTCTATTTGTCCTAACTGTAATGGAGCAGGTCAATCAATTGTATCCAGAGGTGCAGGAACAGATTCTAATGGAATGCTTAATTCGGAGGAAACAGTTTCAATTAAAATTCCTCCAGGTGTTGAGGAAGGTATGCAGCTTAAAGTATCTGCAAAAGGAAATGACTCTAATAATCCCAATGGTATTCCTGGAGATTTATTGGTTTTAATAGAAGAATCAAATAATGATTTATTCACAAGAGACGGAAATCATCTTCACTATGATCTATATATAAGTATTTCAGAGGCTACACTTGGAGTTTCAAAAGATATTCATTTAATTGATGGAAAAGTAAGAATTAAACTGGAATCAGGTATTCAATCTGGAAAAACACTCAGATTAAGAAACAAAGGAATTCCAGATCTTAACGGACATTCAAAAGGAGATTTATTAGTTCATGTAAACATTTGGACACCCAAGACCTTAAATAAAAAGCAAAAAGATTTCTTCATAGAAATGTTGGATGATGATAATTTTAAACCAAACCCACAAAAATCTGAAAAGTCCTTTTTTGAAAAAGTTAGAGACATGTTTGCATAAATAATTTTATCTTAGAACATCTAATAATCTTAAAATGAGCAAAATCCTTATAATTGAAGATGAGGAACCAATTAGAAGAGTTCTAGTAAGAATTCTTTCAGAAGAGGACTCTAATTTTGAAATTCACGAAGCATCCGATGGTATGAAAGGTCTCGATCTTATCAAGAATAATTCTTTTGATCTTATTCTATGTGATATAAAAATGCCTAAAGTAGATGGTATTGAGCTACTTCAAAGAACTAGAAAAAATAATTCTACTATACCTTTTATCATGTTAACTGGTCATGGTAATATCGAAACAGCAGTTGAGTCTATGAAGCTTGGAGCATATGATTTTATATCTAAACCTCCGGATCTAAATAGACTTATTAATTCTGTTAAAAATGCTTTGGAGAAAAAAGAACTATTAGTTGAAAATAAAATTTTAAGAAAAAAAGTTGCTAAAAAATATAATATAATTGGTGCATCAAAGTCAATTATGGAAATACATTCATTGATTGATAAGGTTGCTAAAACTGATGCAAGAGTATTAATAACTGGAGAGAGTGGAACAGGAAAGGAACTTGTTGCTCATAATATTCATCAGAAAAGTAGTAGAGCTTCATTTCCATTTATTGAAGTAAACTGTGCTGCGATTCCATCAGAACTAATTGAAAGTGAACTTTTTGGTCATCTAAAAGGATCTTTCACTTCTGCAGTGAAGGATAGGGAAGGTAAGTTTGAAGCTGCAAATAATGGAACTTTATTTCTAGATGAAATAGGAGATATGAGTCTTGCTGCGCAAGCTAAAGTTTTAAGAGCTTTAGAGGAAAATAAAATTCAAAGAGTAGGAAGTCAAAAAGACATAAATGTTGATGTTAGAGTTTTAGCTGCAACAAATAAGGATTTAATAAAAGAAATAGATAATGGTAATTTTAGGGAGGACTTATACCATAGATTGGCAGTTATTGTTATTAAAGTACCTGAATTAAGTAAGAGAAAGTCTGATATTCCAATTCTTGTAGATCATTTTTCTAAGATAATTTCAAATGAACAAGGAATTGAAAAAAAGAAGTTTAGTAAAGATTCACTAAAACTTCTTGAAAATTATAACTGGTCAGGTAATGTAAGAGAATTAAGAAATGTAATCGAGCGCTTAATTATTTTAGGAGGTGAAACTATTTCAAAGGATGATGTAAGTTTATTTGCTGCAAAAAATTAATAATATGAGACCATTTATAATTTTACTACTTACATTAAATTCTATAAATTCTCAAACTACTCAAGAAAATTCATCTTTTATTGATAAAATATATGATGAAGCTCTATCAAATGGAAAATCTTATCAATGGCTTGATTATTTATCTAACCAAATTGGTGGAAGACTCTCAGGATCTATTAATTATGAAAGGTCTGTAAAATGGGGTAAAGAAGAGCTTGATCTTTTAGAAATTGATTCAGTTTGGCTGCAACCAGTTATGGTGCCAAAATGGGTTAGGGGTGCTCCAGAATATGCTCATATAGAAACAAGACCAGGAAATAATATTTCTGTTCCAATTGCAGCATTGGGGGGTTCAATATCTACTCCTTCAATTGGTATTTCTGCAAATGTAGTTGAAGTTAAAAGCTTTAAGGAGTTAAGAAATATAGGAAAAGACTCGGTTAGTGGAAAAATAGTTTTTTTTAATCGTCCAATGGATGTGACATTGATTAACACTTTTCAAGCTTATAGCGAAAGTGTGAATCAAAGGACACAAGGGGCTGTTGAGGCAGCTAAACTTGGAGCTATAGGTGTTATTGTTAGATCTATGACTACAACTTTAGATAATTATCCTCATACAGGTTCTATGTATTATGAAGGTTTGTCTCTAAGTCAGAGAATTCCAGCTGCTTCAATTAGTACTAATGGAGCAGAGCTTCTTAGTTCAATGTTATCCTTAAATCCAAAAATTAAGTTCTTTTTTAGACAGAATTCTAAAAACTTTCCTGATGTATTAACTCATTCAGTAATTGGTGAAATAAGGGGGTCAGAAAAACCAAATGAAATAATTGTCGTTGGTGGACATCTTGACTCATGGGATCTAGGAGATGGAAGTCATGACGACGGGGCGGGAATTGTTCAATCAATGGAAGTACTAAGAATTTTTAAATCTTTAAATTATATCCCTAAGAGGACAATTAGAGTAGTCCTGTTTGCTAATGAAGAAAATGGATTAAGAGGAGGAAATAAATACGCTGAAGTTGCAAGGCTCAAAAATGAAAAACATTTTTTTGCCATTGAATCTGATGCAGGGGGATTTACTCCAAGATCAATTAGCTTTGATACATCAGATAAAGAGTTTAAAAACCTAACAAAGTTTGAGGATTATTTTAAGGACTATGGGGTAAGTTTTCTTTTAGGAGGAAGTGGAGCTGATATTAACCCTTTAAAAGACGGTCATATTATTTTAGCTGGATTAAGACCAGACCCTCAAAGATATTTTGATTATCATCATGCTGCATCTGATACTTTTGACAAAATTAATAAACGTGAATTAGAGCTTGGAGCGGCTGCAATGGCTTCTCTAATCTATCTTATGGATAATTATAAGCTCTAATTATGAACCAACTAATTAAAAGGCTCAGAAATTATAGTAAAGAGTTCAAGTATAATCTTAAGTTAGCCTACCCTGTAATGATAGGTATGCTAGGTCATACATTTGTTCAATTTATTGATAATGTTATGGTAGGCCAACTTGGTACTGCTGAGCTTGCTGCTATTTCTTTAGGAAATAGTTTTGTTTTCATTGCAATGTCTCTTGGAATTGGATTTTCTCAAGCAATTACTCCTTTAATTGCAGAAGCAGACGGTGCTAAAAAAAGCAATGATATATCAACAATATTTGAACATAGTTTTTTGATCTGCTTTTTTTTTGGAATAATTCTTTTCTTAATTGTTTTTTTAAACAAGAATCTATTGTACTCAATGAACCAACCAAATGAGGTAGTTGAACTTGCTTCACCATATCTTTTTTGGGTATCAATATCTTTAATAGCTACAGTAAACTTTCAAGCTTTTAGACAATTTGCAGATGGTATGTCTTTTACAAGAGCTGCTATGTATTCAACTATTGTAGGAAATATTATTAATGTTGCTTTAAACTTCTTTCTAATTTTTGGTTATTGGATTTTTCCAAAACTTGGAGTAGAGGGGGCGGCAATTGGTACTTTAATAGCTAGATTCTGTATGCTATTATTTATTATTTTTTATTTAAAACTTCACAAGAAACTATCTGTTTATATAAAAAGATTTTTTCCCTCTAAAGTAGAGATTAAAAAATTAAAAAAAATTCTTTATCTAGGTCTTCCATCTGCTCTTCATAGTTTTTTTGAGGTAGCGTTCTTTATATCTGCAGTTTGGATGTCAGGACTCATTGGCAAAAACTCTCAAGCTGCTAATCAGATTGCTCTTAATCTATCTTCAATGACATATATGGTAGCTTTAGGTGTTGGAGTTGCAGCTATGATTAGAGTAGGTAATCAAAGAGGTATGATGAATTTTAAAAAGTTAAGAGAAGTTGCTTTATCAACTATTCTACTTATAATATCTATTGATATAATTTTTTGTATATTTTTTTTACTGTTTAATGATTCTTTACCCCTTCTTTACTTGGATCCTAATAACCCTTCAAATTTAACTGATGTAAATCAAGTATTAGAGATTGCATCTAAATTATTAATTGTGGCAGGAGTATTCCAGCTTTTTGATGGTATACAAGCAGTTGTACTTGGAGCTCTGAGAGGAATGCAGGATGTTAATAAGCCTGCTATAATTATTTTTCTTTCATATGGTGTTGTTGGATTTCCAATTTCATATTATCTTGGATTTTATACAACCTTATCAATGGTTGGAATATGGCTAGGACTTTTGTCTGGTTTATTCTCTTCCTCTTTATTTCTTTTTTTAAGATTTAATTATCTTTCTAGAAAAATAATAAGACTCAATGATTGAGGAAATTTTAAAACTTGATTCAGACTTATTCTTATATTTCAATAATTTAGGGAGCCCATATTTTGACAATTTCTGGATGTTTCTTTCGAAAACAGAAGCCAATGTAATATTTTATTTGATAGTATTAATTGCTTATATATATTCAATTAAAAACTATAAAAGAACTAAAATTTTACTTCTTTTAATAATTACTTTAACTATACTTATAACTATTTCTGATCAAACTTCAAATTTATTTAAAGATACTATTCAAAGGCTTAGACCATGTTATAATGAACAAATTACTGACTCATTAAGACTTGTGAAAGAATCATGTGGTGGAAGATATGGATTCTTTTCAGCTCATGCATCAAATTCTTTTTCATTGGCAATCTTTTTTGGTCTATTATTAAGATCATCAAATAGATTTTTAATTCTGATGTTTACTATATATGCATTATTGATTTCCTATAGTAGAATTTACCTTGGTGTACATTACCCAATTGATATTTTAGCAGGAGCAATTTTTGGTTCTATATATGCATTAGTTTTATATAAGATATACTTATATTTTTTTAATTTTCTCCACAAAAGTTGACCAAGAATAATTATTTTTTGCTTTAATAATATTTGAAATATATAGTTGATTTCTTTTTTTGTCAATACAATTTAGAATTGCTTTTGCTAAATTTTCAGGGGTTTTATCAAATATTTCACCGCTCTGATCTTTACTTATAATTTCTTCCAATCCTCTAACTTTTGAAACAACTAAAGGTTTATTATAGAAGTATGCAAGTGGAGTAATTCCACTTTGACTTGCATTAATATAGGGTTGAACTATTAATTCACTTGCACATATATAATCTCTTATCTTATTAAGCTCTAGGAAGCTATTATCTATTATTATTTTTTCACTAAGATTAAGTTTATTGACTAATTGTTTATATTCTTTCAATGAATCATAGAACTCTCCTGCAATTATGAATTTTATATTATCATCCTTAATATAATTAATTGATTGTATAAATGTTTGAACACCTTTATATTTTCTAATCAGTCCAACAAATGTGACATATTTAAAATCTTCCAAGTTTAGATCTATTTTTGCTTTTGCTTTTTCTTTAAGTTCAGGAAGGTTGGTGTTTATAGGATGATAAAGAGATAATACCTCTTTTTTTGTATTTGAGCTAATCACTTCTGCAATATTTTTAGAAAATGAAACAAATTTTGTACATGATTTTAGAAAAATTTTTCTTAAAATATTCTCAAAAGGAATTTTTTCATGATTCTTCCAGTTATCTACAATCCCAATAACTTTTATTTTTTTACTTAAAAAAAAACTAATAAAATAATATGGTAAACATAAAATTGGTGACCAATATCTTAAAATTACTACTTCAGGAGCTAGTTGGTTAATATTTTTTGAAACCCTTAACCAATTAAATGGATTAATTGTATTAATCTTTCTTTTAATTTGAAATTTCTGTTTATACTTCTCTCTGCTATATTGAGTATTTCCAGGAAAAAGAAAATTTGGATAAAGTAGTGAAAAGGTCCATACTTCAGTAGATACACCTGAATCAATAAGTTCATTGCAAAAAGAATGAGTAGAATCTGAAATACCACCTCTATAAGGGTAGGCACTTGAGATTACTAGGAATTTAATCCTCTTTGAATTCATTATACTAATTTATGGAAATATATCTATAGGTCTCCTAAAGAGCTTTTTTTAGGAAGGTTAGAACTTCCCATTAAGAAACTGTCAATATGGTAAGCAGCTTCTCTTCCTTCAGAAATAGCCCAAACAATTAGAGATTGACCTCGTCTACAGTCTCCTGCAGTAAAAATATTATTTTTTTTTGTTTGGTAGTTAGAATTTGAACTTATATTACCTCGTTTATTGATTTCATCTTCGAATATTTTAATACAATAATTTGATTGATTTATTTTATTAGGAAGGAATAACATACCTACTGCATAATCATTTGCTTTTGGTAAGTTGAAATCACATTGTTTTTTAAAAAAATCGTGAGGTATCTCAATTAAAATTCCAGCACCATCACCCGTTCTACCATCCGAACTAATAGCACCTCTATGCTCTAAACAGGTTAATATATTTAATGCTTTACTAATAATAGTATTAGTCCTTTCTCCATTTAGGCTACATATAAAACCAGCACCACAATTGTCGTGTTCAAATTCAGATAAATATAGACCTTGATCTTTTAATTTCATACCTAACTCACAAATGTATAATTATGAATTTACCTAAGAAATCTATGAAAGTAAAACGAAATATTATTAATTGAAAATTATTAAAACGATAAAAAAAGTATATGAAAAATGAGATATTCACACTAAATGTTTAGAAATTAAATTAATTTTTAATCTCCCATTCTCCTTTTTGTAGAAATTTTTCAGCTTGTTTAAACTTAAGTGTTTTTGTTTCCCCTGTTGAAGAATTTTGGATTTCAACTTTTTCGTTTCTACCAATCTTTGGAAGTTCCCTTTTTACAGTTTCAACCTTTTGAGAATTTTGGCTTGCACTTGAACCTATGCTTCTTGCTCTTTCAGCTAATTGATCACTATTTAAGCTTTCTTCTTTAGATGTCTTGTAATCATTACTGGTATTCATATTTGATCCTACATCCTTAATATTTCCTTGATTATTTGGGAGATTTGATTTAAATAAGAAAGAAAGTAACTCTTTATTTAAAGCATGAATCATTGATTTAAATAGTTCATAAGCTTCAAATTTATAAATTAAAAGAGGATCTTTTTGTTCATGAACTGCAAGTTGGACTGACTGTTTTAATTCATCCATTTTTCTTAGATGATTTTTCCATTTTTCATCAATAATTGCAAGTGAAATATTTTTTTCAAAATCCTCAATTAAATTATCCCCGTTACTTTTATATGACTTTTCAAGATCAGTAACAATATTTATTACTTTTTTCCCATCGGTAAATGGAACTACAATCCTTTTAAATGAGTTGCTTTTATTTTCATATACATTTTTAATGACAGGAAGAGCCATCACTCTATTAAGCTCTTTTTTATTAGTATAGAATTTTTTTAACTCTTCAAAAAGATTATTTGTGATTGTATCTTCATCTGATTGTAAAAATTCATTTTCATTAATAGGAGATGTCATTGAAAAAGTTGTAATTAACTCAAATTCATAATTCTTAAAATTATTAGCTGCCTTATTTGTATTAACTATTTCCTCAATTGTGTCGAACATTATATTAGAAATATCGATTTGAAGTTTATCACCTCTTAGAGCATTTTTCCTAAGAGTATAAATTATACTTCTCTGAGAGTTCATTACATCATCGTATTCTAAAAGTCTTTTTCTAATACCAAAATTATTTTCCTCAACCTTCTTTTGAGCTCTTTCAATAGATTTTGTAACCATTGGGTGTTGAATGTTTTCACCATCTTTTAGACCCATTCTATCCATAATGTTTGCAACTCTATCCTGCCCAAAAAGTCTCATAAGATTATCCTCGAAAGAAACATAAAATTGTGAACTACCAGGATCACCTTGTCTTCCAGACCTTCCTCTAAGCTGTCTATCAACTCTTCTAGAGTCATGTCTTTCTGTTCCAATAATTGCTAGACCACCAGCATCAATTACCTCTCTACTTAACTTTATATCAGTACCTCTACCTGCCATATTAGTTGCTATAGTTACTACTCCTGGATTTCCTGCCTCCGCAATTATATTAGCTTCTTTTTTATGAAGTTTAGCGTTAAGAACATTATGATTTATGTTTGATCTATTTAACATTTTACTTAACAACTCAGATATTTCAACCGAAGTAGTACCTATTAGTACTGGCCTTTTATGATTTCTAAGATTAATAACTTCATCAATAATAGCGTTATATTTTTCTCTCTTGGACTTATAAATTAAGTCATCTTGATCTTTCCTTTTTACTGGTCTATTTGTTGGAATCTCTGTTACATCAAGTTTATATATTTCCCAGAATTCACCTGCCTCAGTAACAGCTGTACCCGTCATTCCTGATAATTTAGAGTAAAGTCTAAAATAATTTTGTAAAGTAATTGAAGCAAAAGTTTGAGTTGCTGCCTCTATCTTGACATTTTCTTTTGCTTCTATTGCTTGGTGAAGTCCATCAGAATATCTCCTACCATCCATAATCCTTCCTGTTTGTTCATCAACAATCATAACTTTATTTTCAACAACAACATACTCAACATCTTTCTCGAAAAGAGTAAATGCTTTTAGTAGCTGGTTTATAGTATGAATTCTTTCACTTTTTATATTAAAATCATTAAAAAGATTATTTTTTTCCTTAGCTTCTTCTTCAGGTGCTAGGCCTTTATTTTCAATCAATGCAATGTCAGAAGCTATATTTGGCATTATAAAAAAGTCCTTATCATCAAGATCTTTTGATAATGTCTCGATACCCTTTTCAGTTAACTCAATTTGATTATTTTTCTCATCAATTGTAAAATAAAGTTCCTCATCAATCTGGTGCATCTCTCTATTATTATCTTGCATATAAAAATTTTCTGTTTTTTGAAGAATCTGCTTAACACCTTCCTCACTCAAAAATTTAATTAAAGCCTTATTCTTTGGTAAACCCCTAAAAACTCTATATAGAAAAAATCCTCCCTTTTCATTATCAGAGTTATTAATTAAAGATTTTGCTTCAGCTAATGTGGTTGATAAATATGTTTTTTGAAGAGAAACAAGATTTTGAATTTTAGGTTTTAGATTATCAAACTCATGTCTATCACCATCTTTTATGGGACCTGAAATTATCAAAGGAGTTCTAGCATCATCAATTAATACAGAGTCAACTTCATCAATAATTGCATAGTTATGCTTTCTTTGAACTATATCATCCAAAGAATGAGACATGTTATCTCTTAGATAATCAAATCCAAACTCATTATTAGTACCGTATGTAATATCTGCATTGTATGCTTTTCTTCTTTCAGGTGAATTAGGTTTATGATTATCTATACAATCTACTCTAAGTCCATGAAACTCAAAAATAGGTCCCATCCATGCACTATCTCTTTTAGCTAGATAATCATTAACAGTTACAAGATGGACTCCATCCCCTGTTAAAGCATTAAGATAAATTGGTAAAGTGGAAACAAGTGTTTTACCCTCACCTGTCTGCATTTCCCCAATTTTACCTTGATGAAGAACTATACCTCCAATTAGCTGAACATCATAATGGATCATATCCCATAATATATTCTTTCCAGAGGCATCCCATGAATTTTTCCAAATAGCATTTTCACCATTAATAGTAACGTATGATTTTTGTGCACTTATCTCTTTATCAAATTCTGAAGCAGAGACTTTTAAAGATTCATTATTATAGAATCTCCTTGCGGTTTCTTTAACTACTGCAAATGCTTCAGGTAATATTTCGTCAAGAATTTTAGCCTTTGTTTCTGTTAGCTGATTCTCAATTATTTCTACCTCAGTAAATAGTCTTTCTTTTTCAATATTAGAAGATTCATTAGCTATAGTCTCATTTAATTTTTTGAGTGAAGAAACTAATTCTGAAGTTTTATCAGAAATAACCTGCTTAAAATTAAATGTTTTAGTTCTTAATTCATCATTTGATAAAGATGACATTCCGATGAAATGATTATTTATCTCATTAACAAGCGGAGTTAGCTTTTTAAGATCTTTACCTGATTTATCACCTAAAAAAACTTTTAAAAGTGAGTTAATAATGGACATGCCAATTT
>Ga0255766_10000773_pt1 | contig 29419 bp, 30 predicted proteins | sample 071ome_23_FD_179966 | JGI IMG/M metagenome (GOLD analysis project Ga0255766, IMG submission 179966) | Coastal salt marsh microbial communities from the Groves Creek Marsh, Skidaway Island, Georgia - 071403BT metaG (version 2) | ecosystem: Environmental > Aquatic > Marine > Intertidal zone >...
GCTCTCAAAATTAATCTCAGGAAAGAACTCACTGATCATTCCAAGAAGCTCTTCATCGGTTTTACCTTGAAAATCACTAATTTGAGAATTATGGAGTGACCAGATCAATGAATATCTATTCTCTTTACTTGGTAAAAGGGCTAATGGGCCATACTGAGTAAAATTTTGCCATGCAATAGGCTCTATCTCTTGTCGGGTCTGTATCTCAGTGACCAAGGCCGACTCATGATATTTAATTTTTCTTGAGTTGGGGCTTACTGTTTGAATCAAAAAATCTAAGCTTTTATCTAACACAAGAAAAATCTCATCGGGTCTCGTTTTTTCATCTTTAGTAAAGAGAGAGATCGTCTTTTTATAATCTGATTTTTTAATTGCATTGGCTTTGACCTTTTGCTCAACAACTTTATTCAATGCCTCTATTAAGTTGTGTTCTTGCACAATCATACCCAGCATATCCTTTCCGAATGCTCTAGCCTCAATTAGGAGTGACTTTGCATTATCACCTGATCCGGACCTAAGATGCATTAGGCCAAAGGGTGTTGCACTCAATTTAATATCACCCCAGATGTCTAGAGATTCAAGCAGCTCTATGGATGCAGGGGAAATCGCAAAGTGCCTTGATGCATTGGCATTCATTTTTTTTTCTGACTTTACGAGAACTACTTCGAGCCCATAAATATTAGAAAAAGCTAAAGCTGCTATATTAGCAGTAATGCCACTGCCGATAATAGTTATTCGCTGCATAGTTATCTGATCATAGCCTTGGGCATTCGACCTGTTAGGCCCATGGTGTGCTTAGATAAAAGATTCTTTCCTTCGCTGAGTGTATCAAAAAAGAAAAGTCCTAAACCAAAAAATTCTTTTACAAATGGCAAAGATCCACTACTTAACTTACCAAGACCATGGGTGAAGGTACTTACTTTTTGATGGTCTTCATGCCTCCATTGATCGTATTCATTTAAAAATTGCTTTAAATTTAAATTATTTTTCTTCGCTTGATTACCAAGGAGCTCAGCGACGACAGCAATATCACGAAGAATTAAGTTATATCCCTGACCCGCGATCGGGTGTAAATGGATTGCTGAACTCCCAATCATCAAAACATTTTTTTTATAGGAGAGCTCCGAAATAGATCTTTTCAGGGGAAAGAAGGAGGTATTATCTTTGACTTTTAATGGTCCCAACCGTTTGCCAAAAGATTCATTAAATGCAGACTGTAAATATTGAGAATCTCTAAATTTCTCTTGATCAAATCCTTTGGCATTCATAACCCAGACAGCCGTGTAATGATCTTTTCCATTGGGTATCATTGCAATAGCCGAGTCTCTGGCAAACCTCTCGAAAGCTGTAAATTGAACTTCCTTCTTTGCGCTTACATGAAAAATACTTGCAATTTGTTGGTAATCCTTTTCATTCGCTTTTATTCCTAAAGTTTTTCTCACTGAAGAATTCAAGCCATCACATGCAATGATCAGTGCTGGATCAAATTGAAAATGTTGACCAGAATCGTGATATTTAAGTTGGTATCTTTCGCCTTGTTTTTGATCTTTAATTAATTCTACGTCTCCATATCTGATATCGATTAATTCACTATTTGCAATTTTTTCATTTAGTAGTTCATTTAGTTTTTTTACAGAGATTGATCTTCCTAAGAGGTCAACATTCTCTTCGCTTGCATGAATCAATGAGGTGCCAAATTTTTTTGCATAGGAAATATGGATCTTTTCTATTGGATATGAATCTTCTTCAAGTTCCTCAAGGAGTTTCAGGTGATCTAAGATTCTAAGAGACCCATTCGATAGAGCAAATACTCGATTATCATTGCTATAAAAATCTTTTTCTCTCTCAAAAATTATTGAGCCGATACTGGTATCGGCTAATGCTAGGGCAAGAGCCTTACCAGCTAAACCACCCCCGACTATAGCAACCTGATAAGACAAACTAGGCGTTAGATGCCATTAAATGCTCAATTGCATTAATAGTAATAGGGACATCCTTAGTTAATATTTCTGGTTTGGATTTAGTTACTAGAACATCGTCCTCGAGACGAATGCCAATTCCTCGGTATTTTTTTGGAGCACGAGAATTATTACTAATGTAAATTCCTGGCTCAATCGTGGTAATCATTCCGGGTCTGAATTGCCTTGGCTTTTCTCCATCGAGATATCTACCAACATCATGAACATCGATACCTAACCAGTGTCCGGTTTTATGCATAAAAAATTCTGTATGAGCGTTATTTTTTATTAATTGATTTACGTTGCCCTTAAGCAAACCCAATTCAACCAGTCCTCGAGTAATTACTCTTACTGCGGCATCGTGAGGATCTGACCAAACATTACCTGGTACAACTTTTTTGATAGCCGCCCGATTGGCCTCATAGACAATTTCATAAATTTCTTTTTGAGCGTTTGTAAATTTACCATTTGCAGGGAAAGTCCGTGTAATATCTGAGGCATACATTTTATATTCGCAGCCAGCGTCAATTAAAATTAAATCACCTGACTTGATTTTGCTGGAATTTTCACGGTAATGAAGCACGCATGCGTTATTGCCAGCGCCGACAATAGAATCATAGGAAACAGTTGACCCATGCTTTTTAAACTCATAGAGAAACTCGGACTCTAATTCGAATTCATACATTCCGGGCTTGCAGGCTTTCATAGCGTTAATATGTGCACTTGCTGCAATTTGGGCTGATTTTCGCATGATATCTTTTTCATGATTATCTTTGATAATTCTCATCTCATGAACGGTCTCATCAATATCTTCAAAGACTTTTGGTGCTTTGCTTTTATACCTTGTTTTAGAGACAGCCTTTGACCATCTCATCAGCGAATCATGCAAGTTATTCAAAGCTGTCATCGAATAATAAATGGTATCAATGCCGGAAATTAAATTTGGCATCTCTTGATCAATTAAATTAATGTCAAATGCTGTATCAAATCCAAAATTTCGCTTTGCTCTTTTTGTGCCAGTAATATTTCCATCCCACATCTCCTTGAAAGCATCTCTTTCTTTACAAAATAAAATTGACTGTGGTTGCGGAGTATTTATTAATAAAAGAATCGCATTCGGCTCTGAGAATCCTGTTAAATAAAAGAAATCGCTATCGGGTCTAAATGTAAATTCAGTATCCCTGCTTCTTGTTTGAAAGGGATTGGTTGCAATTACAACAGCGCTATTTCTTTTGAGCTTCTTAAGCAGTTTTTTCCTTCGGCCTAAGAAAATATCTATTTCTTTATTCATTGAAGGTATTATAAACCCCTTTAGTAAAACTCAAATATATATAATTGACGAATAAATAATCGGGCCATAAGATATCTATATGACAAGTCAAAATACTAAAATTATTCTCATTAATGAATTAGATGAACTTGAGCGCTCTCTGCTTGAGCTGCTCAGAAATTATAATTCTCTCAAAGAAGAAAATGAACTTTTAAAGCAAAGACAAGAAAATCTTATTGCCGAGAAGGCAGGACTTATTCAGAAAAATAATACTGCAATCTCTAAGGTTGAATCTATCATACATCGACTAAAAACATTGGAAGCCTCATGAGCAATAAGGAAGTGATTGTAAAAATACTGGATAAAGAGTATCAATTTTCTTGCCCTCAAGAGGAAGAAGAATATCTAGTAAAATCTGCTCAATTTTTAAGTAAGAATATGAGAAATATTAGAGATAGTGGAAAAGTTATTGGAGTTGATAGAATTGCAGTCATGGCAGCACTTAATATCACCGATCAGTTTCTAAGAATTAAGGAAAAGGATGATGATATTGATTCATCTTTGAATGAAAAGATTATTTCAATTAGAGAAATCCTCTCTCAGGTTAAATAAATTGATATGATATTTATGCTCCTGCATGGTTCGATGGCAACAAAATGCTCTCGCTCCTAATTTATAATATTTGGAATAAAAATTTATTGTGGTGAGTAACCTACGGGTGAACCTAAAGCATTAAATGGTAATTCCGCCCTTAACTTCTGGTTCGAGGGATCATGATGCTAACGGCTAATGCGGGAGTCTTTAAAATGATTCAAGATAAAGTTTATTTTAGAGCTAAATTAAAATCGAAATTAGATCTTCTCAGCCAAGAAGACAAAGCAGTTAAATCAAATAGAATTAATACTTCTATTGAAGAAATCATTATCAGAAGCAAAAAAAAAGAAATTGGGATTTTTCTTAATACCCATAGAGAGCCATCAATAGATTTAATTTTAAAACTTAAAGCTCTATCTAATAGAAGATTTTATGTCCCTATTGTCTGGGGTAATGAAATTATCTTTAATAAAATTTCGCATAATACAAAATTCCATTTCAATAAATATGGAATAAGAGAACCGGTAAATATAAAACCAGACCAAGTAAAAAATATAAAAAAATTCTTTATCCCATTAGTAGGCTTTGATTCAAGCCTTCAAAGGCTCGGGCATGGTGGTGGATTTTATGACAAATTAATATCAAAAGTTCGCAGATTAGGTAATCAAAACATTGAATTTATAGGTGTTGCCTTTGACATACAGAAAATATCTACCGTTCCTTCTGAGGCCTGGGATGAGAAGCTTAACAGCGTGATTACTGAGAAAGCTATATATTAATAATATGAAATATTGGTTAATGAAATCGGAACCTAGCGTATACAGTATCGATGATCTTAAAAAAGATAAGAAAACTTGTTGGGATGGTATCAGAAATTATCAAGCTCGAAATTTCATGATGAAAGATATGAATCCTGGTGATTTAGCTTTTTTCTATCACTCGAATTGTGACGTAATTGGGATCTATGGTGTGATGTCTATCTATTCTAAATCCTATGCTGATTACTCAGCTTTAGATAAATTTTCTAAGTATTACGATCCTGCATCCAAAAAAGAGAATCCAAGATGGTTTATGGTAGATGTTAAATTTAAAAGAAAATTAAAAAATGTAATTACATTACAGTCTCTAAAGGAACACGCACAAAAAGAACTCTTGAACTTCAAATTACTTGCTAAAGGAAATCGATTATCAATAATTCCGGTTGAAGAAAAAGAATGGAAATTTATATTATCTTTAGGCCAATGAAAATAAATTATACTTACTAGAAATTTAAATTAATTTAGTTATACTTTATGTGTAACCTCGACATGGAGAAATTTTGTTATGGCAAAAAAACCTGCAAAGAAAAAAGTTGCTAAAAAAGTGGCAAAGAAAAAAGTAGCTAAGAAAAAAGCTGCACCTAAAAAAGCTGCTAAAAAGAAAGTAGCTAAGAAAAAAGCTGCTCCTAAAAAGAAAGTAGCTAAGAAAAAAGTAGTAAAGAAAAAAGCTGCTGCTAAAAAGAAAGTAGCTAAGAAAAAAGCTGCTCCTAAAAAGAAAGTAGCTAAAAAGAAAGTAGCTAAAAAGAAAGTAGCTAAGAAAAAAGCAGTTGCAAAAAAAGCCGCTCCTAAAAAGAAAGTAGCTAAGAAAAAAGCAGTTGCAAAAAAAGCTGCTCCTAAAAAGAAAGCTGCTAAGAAGAAAAGTAAGTAAATCAATTACTTAACTTACATATAAAATTAGCCCGCATTTTGCGGGCTTTTTTTTTAAAATATAGCAATGGATCAAGATCAAAAGAAAGTTAGAGTAGCAGAGGTAGCTGCAAGTAAATTATCTGATGGTATTGTTTTGGGCGTAGGAACAGGTTCAACTGTTAATAAATTTCTTGAAATTGCTAACTTATCTGAATTTCGTTTAAAGGGTGTTGTTTCAAGTTCAAATGTAACAACACAAATTTTAAGGGATCAGAATATTTTTACTGAGGAGCCTAATGCTTTTGATCTAATTGATTTATATATTGATGGTGCAGACGAAGCGACGATTCATGGTAATCTTATTAAAGGTGGTGGGGGCGCATTAACAAGGGAGAAGATATTAGCGCAATATGCTAGAGAATTTATTTGTATCATTGATGACTCGAAGCTTGTTGATGTACTAGGAAAATTTCCTTTGCCAATAGAAGTTATTCCAATGGCAAGCTCTCTAGTTGCAAAAAGAATGATTGCTCTGGGTGGCCAGCCTCAAATTAGAGAAGGTTTTATTACCGACAATGGTAATTTAATTTTAGATGTTTATAACCTTAAAATTTTAAATCCTATTGAAATGGAGACCGTTATAAATCAGATTCCAGGAGTAGTTACAGTAGGAATTTTTGGCAAAAGAGGAGCTGATAAATTATTAATCGCTTCCGACGATTCTATAAAAGAAATTGCAATTAACGTTTAGAGAACTGGGTTGCTCTTCTTGCCTTTCTAAGTCCAACTTTTTTTCTCTCTACTTCTCTAGCGTCTCTCGTTAAAAAGCCATGTTTTCGAAGCTTTGATCTTAAAGTTTCATCCATGCTTAAGAGCGCCCTTGAAATACCATGTCTTATGGCGCCAGCTTGACCACTGGTCCCTCCACCTTCAACGGTAACATGCAAATCAAAGGATTCAGTCTGGTTTATAGCCTCAAGTGGCTGTCTGACAATCATGCTTGACGTTTTTCTTCCAAAGAATTCATCAAGAGGCTTGTCATTTACGATTATTTTACCTTTACCGCTTCTTAAAAAAACTCTTGCAGAAGAACTCTTTCTTCTTCCAGTACCATAAAAAGTTTCAGTCTTTGCCATTTATTTAAATCTCAATTAATTGTGGTTTTTGGGCATCATGATTATGAGTCTCGCCGGCTGTGACCTTAAGCTTTTTAATCATAGCTCTGCCTAATTTACTCTTAGGAAGCATTCCTTTCACCGCCAATTCGATGACTGATTCAGGCTTAGAAGCGAGCTTAGTCTTAAGGTTCTCGGATTTGAGGTTACCAATATAGCCTGTATGTTTATAATACATTTTGTCATCAAGTTTTTTACCGGTAACTTTAATCTTTTCAGCATTGATAACAACAACATAATCGCCAGTATCAACATGAGGGGTAAAAGAAGGCTTATGCTTTCCTGAGAGTCTTATAGCAATCTCGGTCGATAATCTTCCAAGAGTTTTATCAGTCGCATCGACAAGCAGCCAATCCCTTTTGACATCTGTTTTTTTTGCTGAAATAGTACTCATAATTTTATATATTTATGTGAGGCAAGAATATTACGCTTTGTAAGCAAATTGTGCAAGCAAATTAAGCATTTAAAAGGAATTTTACTATTTTAATGAATAACATAGATCAAATCATAATCAGCTTAGAAAATACCTTTTTTAAGCCATATTTAAGTTATGTACATTCTCCTTTTAGCGAAAAAGAAAAAAGTATACTCCCTAAAAAATCTAAAAAAATTGCGGCAGATCTTATGCGTGTGAACCATTCTGGAGAAGTTGCTGCTCAAGCATTATATCTAGGCCAGATCATTGCAACTGATGATCCAAACTCTAAAATTAAACTCAAAGATGCTGCTAATGAGGAGCTTGATCACTTAAAATGGTGTTCTGTTAGGCTTACTGAACTAGAGGATAAGCCTAGCCTTCTCTCTCCTTTATGGTTTATGGGATGCTTAAGTCTTGGTTACTTAGTAGGTAAATTTGGTGATGAATACAGCTTTAGCTTCTTGGCAGAGACAGAGAGTCAGGTTGCTGATCATATTAAAGACCATCTTGAAAAGCTGCCTAAAGAGGATCACACAAGTAAAAAGATTTTAAACCAGATGCTGGAGGATGAAATTTCTCATAGGGATAATGCTTATAAATCCTCCAATAAAGACTTGCCTCAAACTTTAAAAAACCTTATGAGATTTGGGGGGGATTGTCTCAGGCAACTATCCCTTAGAATTTAAATGATTGTTTAAAAAATCAAAAGACTTTTTGAGCTCAATAAATTTCTTATCGGATCCAGTTAAAAACTTATCTGGATGAAATTTATTTATTTTCCTTCGATAATTTTCATTTAAGTCCTTCTCGCTATATAGAGCAGATAATTCAAGATTTTTGATACCCCTAGATAGCTCAAAGATATGTTCTAGATTCAATTTTTTTAAATGAAGCAAGAAGAGGTTATGAAAAATTTTCTTTTCTACGTATATCTCTCTGAGTATTTTTGATCTTTTTTCTGATGCATGATTGGTTTGTGCAATGATGTATCGAGAGAGAGCATAGATATATATTTCATAATGGCCATTATTTGTTAAGATTTTTTTATGATCGCCATCAATAAAAGACTCCTTCCCGGAATTAAAAAATAAACGGTTATCCCAATAATCATTAATTGATGAAATCTTCTGATGATACAAACTAATTAGATCTATGTCGGTCTTTAAAATTACCCCGGAGGACTTAAAAATATAGCCGAGCATAAAGAATAAAAGATTACAAAATTTTTCTCTTTCCGAGCCTATCAATAATTCAATTAAATCAGATTTTATTTTTTTACTATCTGCAAATTTATTCTGCGTCTCATTTATAATGAATCTTAATACTAAATTTTTAAAGCTGAGCATTTCTTATGTTTGATAATCCTTTTGCAGTTAAAAGCTTACCACTAATCAATCAAGGCAAAGTAAGGGATATTTATAGAATTGATAAGGATACGCTCTTGATTATTGCAAGTGATAGACTTTCAGCATTTGATGTAATCCTACCAGACCCAATCCCTGATAAAGGTAAAATTTTAACTAGTATTTCTAATTTTTGGTTTAAAAAAACTAATCAAATAATTCAAAATCATTTGATTGAAGATTTTGACCTTTCTAGGTATTTAACTGAAGATGAAATCAAAATTATTGATGATAGATACGTTGTCGTTAAAAGACTAAATCCTCTCCCATTTGAATCAGTGATCAGGGGGTACATCATAGGTTCTGGGTGGAAAGATTACCTCTCTAGTCATTCCATCTCTGGTATCAAACTACCAACGGAGCTAAAACTTGCTGAAAAATTTGCTCAACCAATTTTTACGCCTGCAACAAAAGCTAAAGTTGGCGAACATGATGAAAATATTTCTTCAGAAAATGTTGCAGCATTAGTTGGTAAAGAACTTTCCACTAAAGTAGAAGATATTTCACATAAACTCTATGAATTTGCTTTTAACTTTGCCCTGGATAAGGGGATTATCCTTGCTGATACAAAATTTGAATTTGGGCTAGACGATTCTGGTGAGCTTTTCTTGATTGATGAGATATTTACCCCAGATTCGTCTAGATATTGGCCTCTTGAGACTTATGAAGTCGGTAAATCTCCTGAAAGCATGGACAAACAATTTGTGCGAGACTATCTCGAGACATTAGACTGGGACAAAAAAAGTCCGGGACCTAAACTCCCATTAGAAATAATTAATAAATCTTCAAATAAATATCAACAGATAAAAAATATTCTTTGTAATTGATTTACTTTCCTGAAATAAAGAGCTTATCGATTAAAATTGAACCTGTATTGATTTTCCCCCTGTAATCGATGTCATCCCCAATAAATACTATCTGATGAAGTAAATCCTTATAATTACCTGCGATTGTCACTTCACTTATTGGATGGATGACTTTTCCATACTTGAGCAAAAATCCAGTAACACCTCTAGAAAAGTCTCCTGTGACTACATTGACGCCCTGACCCATTAGCTCTGTAACAAGAAATAGTTCAGGAATCTGGCTTACTTGTTGACTAAATTCTTCGATTGTTGGATGTATCAATAGATTTCTAACTCCACCCGCGTTGCCTGTTGTATTTAGGCCAAGCTTTCTACCTGAGTAACTTGACAAAAAATATCTCTCAACCATGCCATTCTTAATCACATCAGGACAATGTATCGTAACGCCCTCAGAATCAAATGGCGTTGTAGCAATCATGCCAGGATCATAGGGCCTTTCAGAGAAATTTATTTCCTTTGATGCGATATTCTCTCCCAAAGAGTTTAATAGAAAGGATTTCTCTTGATATTGATTACCTCCCGATAAAGCACTAATAATTGGACTTATAATTGATCTCGCAGCTTCATTAGAAAAAAGGACTGGCATTTCTTTAGACTTAATCTTTACAGGATTAAGTCGACTAGCAGCCTTCCTGGATGCCTCAATAGCTATTTCTGAATGATCTCTTAATGATGAGTAATTTCGACTGCAATCAAATGCGTAATCTCTTTCCATACTGTTACCCTTTTGAGCAAGAAAACAGCTACTTCTAGAATAGTAAGTAGAGGCAAAATACTCTAAGAAACCATTACTATTTGCTAACCACTTATCGGTCTTCGATGCTGAGAAAGAAGAGCCCTCAGAATTATTAATATTTTCTGCACCAAAGCCCTCAGATTCAGCATGGATCAATTCATTCTGAATGCCTATCATGTCAATATCGACTGGATTGAAGATGTCAAGCTTGCAATAGTCTAATGGTGAAAACCAAGCAGCATCTGCAATACCTGCATATGAATCATGCTCTGAGAATTTCGTAAAGCCTAAAACTTTTTCACAAGCTTGATCGATGGAACGAAGACTCAAGTCTTGAATCTCAAGAATCGCTTGCCGTTGCTCCTTAATGACTCTAATAGCAAGAGACTCGATTGATCCGCTTTCAGTAAGCTCAACTAATTTATCTCTGGCATTAATTGATATTTGCTCATTATTTATAAGCACAAGCTCTACTTGTTCAGCGCCCTTTTTTTGCAACTTTGATAAGATCTCTGAAAGTAAATTTTTCTTATTTTCAATTTCTTTATTGTTTTGAATCAACATCTTTATAAATTTCTTCTAATTACTGTAAAATATACAAATGAAGCCTTTAGTAGGAATTATAATGGGGTCTCAATCTGACTGGGATACATTATCCCATGCCAGCGCAACCCTCGACAATCTATCAATTTTGCATGAATGTAAAATTGTGTCTGCTCATCGTACGCCTCATTTGCTCTATGAATACGCCCAGTCTGCAGAATCTAGAGATTTGAAAGTTATTATCGCTGGTGCTGGAGGTGCTGCCCATCTGCCTGGGATGACTGCATCTCTTACGCAAATCCCTGTACTGGGTGTTCCTATAGAAAGCCAATCATTAAAGGGATTAGACTCGCTTTACTCTATTGTACAAATGCCTAAAGGTATCCCAGTTGGAACACTTGCAATTGGTGAGGCAGGTGCAATAAATGCCGCTCTGCTAGCAGCTTCTATTATTGCTCTAACTAATGAAGAGGTAAAATCAAAGCTTCAAGCTTTTAGAAAAGAACAAACACAAACTATTCTAGATAATCCGTATCCAAAAGATTAAATGAAAGTTGGCATTATTGGTGGTGGTCAACTTGCCAGAATGATGGTTCAAGCATCATCAAGGCTTGCTCTAGATACAATTATTTTGGATCCAAAAAAAAATTCTCCGGCGGGCCTTATTGGTGAATCAATTATCGCAGAGCTCAATGATCCAAAGGCTCTGGAAGAGCTATCAAGTAGTTGCGACATCATAACCTATGAGCTTGAACACTTAGATCTTGAAATTTTAAGCTCGGTACTCGACCCTAAGAAAGTTTTCCCAAATCTTCAAATACTTAAAATTGCACAAGATCGATTACTAGAAAAAAAATATATTAACGATCTCGATATTGATACAGCTAATTTCCGACCTATAAACTCAATTAAGGATATAGAAAATATTCAGTTTCATTCCGATTGTTTTCTTAAGCTCAGAAAATCTGGATTTGATGGGAGGGGTCAATTAAAGATTAATGACCAAAAAAGCTTAATTTCAGGCTTTCAGAAATTTGAATGCTTACCTGCAATATTAGAGCAATGTATAGAATTCGATTTTGAGTGCTCAATTATCGTTGGTAGAAATAAATCTGATGAATATTGTTTTTATCCAATCACTGAAAATCTTCACCATAATGGAATTTTAATTCATACCAAACTTCTAAATGATAATGCATTGCAACAACAAGCTGAGGATATTGCTAGAAAGGTAATGGGGAGTAGTAATTATATCGGGGTGATGGGTATAGAGTTCTTTAACGTAAGTGGAAACTTAGTCGTGAATGAAATAGCTCCAAGGGTTCATAACTCAGGGCATTGGACAATTGATGGTGCTAATTGCAGTCAATTTGAACTGCACTTAAGGTGCATCACTAATCTTGAAATTCCCCATGAATTAAAAATACAGGATGTACAAATGTTTAATATTCTGGGATCTATGCCTAACTTAGCATCATTGAGCATGGAAACTAATATATTTATCCATGATTACAAAAAAAGCCCAAGAGAAAATCGAAAAATAGGACATATTAATGGGGTTTCAATGAATAATGACCAGATCCAGGCGATTAAACAGCTATTGTTCTTGTAAACTAGTACCCCCTACAGTTAATTTATCGATCCTTACGGTTGGCTGACCTACCCCAACTGGAACAGACTGACCATCCTTGCCGCAAATGCCAATGCCCGGTGCTAATTTAAAATCATTACCCACCATTGATATTCTTTTTAGAACGCTTGGTCCGTCCCCGATAAGCATAGCCCCCTTGACAGGAGATTTAATTTTTCCGTTTTCAATCAAATATGCCTCACTTGCTTCAAAAACAAACTTACCAGAAGTTATATCAACCTGACCACCAGAAAATCCAGGTGCATAAATTCCACTTTTTACACTCTCAATAATCTCATCTTTAGTTTTATCTTTGCCGATCATATATGTATTTGTCATTCTTGGCATCGGTATATGTGCATAGCTCTCTCTTCTTCCATTGCCAGTGGCACTTACATTCATAAGATTTGCATTTTGCTTATCTTGCATAAAATTCACAAGCTTTCCATTTTCAATTAATATTGTCTCATTCGAGGGTTGCCCCTCATCGTCAAAGTTCAGTGAACCTCTCTCTCCTGGTAATGTTCCGTCATCAAAAACCGTAACTTCCCTTGAAGCAATATTTGCTCCGAGTAGCTGACTGAATGAAGATGTTTTTTTTCTAATAAAATCACCTTCAAGACCATGCCCAATTGCCTCATGCAATAAAATTCCTGGCCAACCATTACCAAGCACTACTGTTTGCTCCCCACTCGGACATTCGACTGCATTTAAATTAACTGAGGCGACCCTAATGGCTTCATCAATAATTGAATCTAAGTTATGAGTTTTTTCCTTGAATTCGTCAATAGAATACCTACCTCCAACTCCCACATAGCCCTGCTCATTCTTGCCATTCTCAGATAACAATATGCTTAGATTAAGCCTAACAAGTGGCCTAATATCACCAATAAATTCTTCCTCAGAATTACAAATCAATATTTTCTCAAATGTAAAACTTAAACTCGCCTGCACTTGTTTGACTCGACTATCCTTATCTCTAGCCTTTTTATCTAAAAGTGACAATAAATTAACTTTTTCATTTTCTTTCATCTCATAAATAATATTTGATGAGGTATAAAGGCTATCTGAACTATTGATTTTAGTAGGTCTAATTTCTCCCGAATCCCCCAGATTATTGATATTATGAGCAAGATTGATAGCATTGTTTATGCTTTTTTTATCCAAATTATTCGTATAAGAAAAACCTGTTTTCTCTCCTTCGACAGTTCGAATACCTATCCCTTGATCGATACTAAAGCTTGCATTTTTGATTATGCTATCTTCAAGTGACCAGCTCTCAATTTCTTTATATTGATAATAAAAATCTGCAAATTCCGTCTGCTTTGAAAAAAGTCGACCTAAGTAGGTATTTAAATTTCCTCTTGATAGTGGTGAGGTATTCTCTAATTCATTAATGATTTTATTTGTTAAATCTGAGGTCATAAAACTATAGGCTTTGACAGCTTGAGTTAGCAATTTCTCCGGTAATTAACTCAACTAAAGGATCCTCCCAATTTCCTGAAATGCAGTAAGCTGCACGACTTATACCCTGAATTGGCTGTTTAAATATTTGAGAAAACAACAATAATGCTGTACCTACTCCAGGTCCTGCAAAAAATCCTATAGATGGCAGCGCGTCTCCCGCATCGTCAGATACCAAAGCAAGTTGAAGATAGCTCTCATTTACAATATCAATATTACCAGTAATGGATATATCTGCTATCGGTCCAGATAATAGAAAATTTTCCGTATATGCAATACCAGAACTAATTAAATAGTCTGCGCTTATCTCATCATAGGATAAGCCGGGCGAGAAGACATCCCTAAAGTCAAAAGCTAATCTTCTAGGCAGTGCTGTAAAACTCATTAGCCCTGCTATCCTGCCTGCCCCGGGATCAAGGTTTGGCAGTAATCCGTCGGATAAATTTATTTGAATCAGTCCCTCTAAAGTGTCTGATTGCCAATTTGATAGATTATCCTGCCAAACTAGCTCTCCATCTAAATACAAGTAATTTCCTTCGATTGCTAGATCAACAGCTAGATTATCCAAAGTGTTTGATACATCAGTTGAAGTTAATTGAAAATTCACCTGAGAAGCATAATCTGAATCATCAGATCCCACTTGAAATCCATTCATTTCAAGAATATAGCTCTGATTTGCAAGCGATAGATCCTCAATCGTTAGTATGTCATTTTCAGTATTAGCTGTTATTTCTAAATTTCCTATGAACCTATCTTTCCAGTAAAAATTATCAATATTGATAATAAAATTATCTAAGCTTTCACTGGGAGCTAACCGAAATACTTGATCAGGATTAAAGGCCATTTTTTGAAGCTCAATCTGATAATTAGATCCCGATAAACCCTCAGTTAAGCTGATATTACCAATAATATCATCACCAAAGATCTCATAACTTGAATTGCCTTCATTATTAACAATATGAATGCTGGTAGTACCAATGGGCACTCCGTTCATTCGAGCATTAATAATATTAATATCAATTTCCTTGATATTTGAATTAGTATTTTGTTGAGAATTAAAAACAATCCAATCTGCTAAGTCCATTGTTTGTGTTGAACCGATGATGAAAAGACCTTCATCCACAGGGCTTAGATCAAGTGATTGATTAAGCTGAATGACACCATTTTCAAAAATTGTCGACTGACTCTGGAGGCCTCTATAATTCATGTTGACAAAGATCTCATCATTAATGCTGCCTATAGATTTGATTTGATTATTATTTAAATAGGTTGTATTTAAAAATAGATTCCAAGATTGTTGTCGCGACTTAGAAAATGGCTCTGGCATATTAATAGAAAAATCCTCTAAGTCAGAACTTATCTCAATTAACATTTTAGGTGATTGATCGTCTAGTTCACGAAATATACTTGGGCGCTTAATTGTCATTGAGCCATAGGCATTAGCTTCAATAAATGGTGCCCAATCAGGAAAATAGATAGCTATGATCTCATTAGTAAATAGCCTACCATTTAAAATCAATTGTGAATCATAAGGGAACTCATAGATCTCACTGATTTCAATTTCAATTAATTCCTCATAAATTTTTGCTTCCATATTTGAGCTTTGAATCCCAAGGGGTGAAATGAATATGCTGCCCGCAATATCATTAACTCGAAGACTGTTATTTATAAATTCAAGCTCAAGGTCAGTAAAATTTGAATCTATTTGATAATCAATAATATTTAAAGGAAAAAGCTCTGTTGTGATACCAATATTTAAATTGATATCTCCATCTGTAAATTCATAAGATGGATCCTCATATCTTATTGTTGGAATTGATCGTGCAAGCGCAAGATAAACCTCGTGAAGATCAAAAGCATTGGCAACATTCGTGCTGACAAGATTAAGTATTGGAGTATCAGAAAAATTAAGATTTAGTTGAAAAATATCATCTCTTGAGAAGACGCCACCTCTTCCCTCTACATGAATATCTCTTTCAAAGAACTGCCCATGTGTATTATTTAAGTTTATTTCACGATTGATGACAGGAGAGCTCAATTGCAAAAAAGAGGCATTAAATGAACCATATATTTCATCATCTAGATAATTATCATTATTTGTAAATTGTATTTCTAGAGCTAAATTTTCTATCTTCCCATCAAGCAACTCAAATTCAAAAATATCCTCTCCAAGGGGACCAATAAAATCTGCATATTTATTAAGTGAAAGATTACTGAGCTGAGCATTTAAAGCTATGGAATTTAAATTTTTGTCATCAATTGATAGCTCAGAACTTAAGTTAATTTCCTCATCATCGGTAAGTGCATACAAACCTAAAATCGAAAAAACTTCTTTATCGTCTACATAGGCATACGTTATCTGACCACTGAGCTCTTCAAAGTAGATATCAGAATTTTCATAATTCAAAGAAATATCTGTTGTATCAATTCCTAGATCAATTTGATTATTTGAGTAATCTAACTCCCCGCTGAGATTTAATAATGAGAATTGATCATTTTGAAGTGAAAAATTAAAATGATTTGCACTGATACTTTCAATTTCAATGTTCCTCTCTAAATCTATCCTGCCGAGCAACTGATAATCCTCAATCACACCTTCAAAATTAACCCCTGATAGTATTCCAAATGAATTCGTATTCAGAAAATTCTCTGATAAAAGATTCAAAAAGGTGGCATCAAAATAATTACCAGTCATCCCAAAGGATGATAATTCTCCATTTCGAGTTAAATTTATATCTAAATAGGCATTTTCAGCCCAAAAAGCATTCTCCTGATTAAGATCAATATTAGAAAAAAATAAATTTGTCGATGAATTTAATCGCTCCCATTCCATATCAAATGCAATATTATCAAATGCAGAACCTAACAAACTTATGTTGTCTATAGACTGAAAACTTAAGCTTCCTGTTACGACACTACCTTCTCGATAGCCCGCCCAGATTGATGCATCAAAACTGCCTAAAAAAATCTCTTCATTAATATAATCTTCTAAAAATATTGAGATATCATGATCGCTGACGCCTCTTGCCTCAATAAAAAAATCAAGGCTTTCAAGTCCAAAATCCTGTGTCTCTACAAATACCTCAATTTCATCTATACCAAGGATATTTTCTCCAATAATATTAGCTGCAATTTGTTCTGTTCCGATTTGGAAGAACAGAACGAGATCAGTGAAATTAAATTCTTGATTTCCACCATTGATATTGAGATCTAAATGATTAATTAGGAGTGTGCAATTTAATGGGGCAAATATTGCACTATTCACTTGATTTGAAGATTGCTGATTTTCTGTTAAAGTTTCATTATCAAAATCAATGACCGCCTGATCCATTATTATGGCTCCTATTGGCCCATTATCATTGAATAGAAAATTCCATAAATTTGGTCTAAAAATTAATTCAGAATTAGCAGTAAAGTTAATTCTATTTTGATTAATAATTTGAATGTTTGAAAAGCCTAGCTCGGGTCCTCTTAGCTGCCACTGCAAAGTAATATCATCATAAAGAAATTGGTTATTTAAAATATTGCTTATCTGGCTTTTTATAGAGTTTTGAATAGTCACATTTTGCTCAATCAGAAGCTTTAGTGCAGCAAAAGTTATGGCTATAAAAATAACTATGGCTCCCATACTAAAGGCAAAAAACTTTGTTACGCGTATAAAGAATTTCATTTATTTATGATATGGATGGCCAATCATTAAAGTATAACTTCTATAAATCACTTCAGCCATTATAGGTATCATAATTTGATGACCAAAAGTTAAGCTTGAGAGGCTTAATCTTTCGTCAAAATAGCTTTTAACATTATTAGGATGCCCATATGCTGAGCCAATAAAAAAATGTAACTCTGAAAACTCTTGAGATAATAAATGCAAATGGTTACTGAGCTGCTCGCTATCTAATTCCTTTGAGGGCGAATCAAGTCCAATATAGTAATGTCCCATCGGTTTGGAAAATGGCTTAGCTAAATTGGAATATTTAATAAGATTTTTGTAGAGCAAAGATTTTTCAACTAATGCAAGCTCATATGGATACCTAAATTTATCTGCATAATTATCAAAGCCAGCATAAATCCATTTAGGAAATTTAGCCTGATCGATATGCAGGTTAAATTTCATTTAAGAGCTACATAATTGCTTTTGCCTGATGCACCCCAAAGCTTCTCAAGTGCATAAAATTCTCTTACATCTTGAGTCATAAGATTAACAGTCGTTGTGAAAGTATCGATCAATATCCAATCACTTGTTCGCTCACCCTCAATCATTGACTTAATATTAAATTGCTTTTTTACTGCATCAGAAACCTTATCGGCTAACGAAGAAATATGCCTATTAGATCTTCCTGTGACTATAAACATATAATCGATCATATTTGATAAGTCATTGAGATCTAGAAGGATAATATCAGTTGCTTTTCCCTCGTCTAAGATCTCAAAAATCAATTGGTTTAAGTCTTCTGTTTTCATTAGTTTTTTATAATACTAATTATATCTGGATGCAGAACATTTGATAAATTCGAATCCTGTATTATTTTTTCTTTTACTTGAGTCGATGATATATCAATCATTGGGCCTTCAAAATATGTGATTCCTCCTGGTTCTCCAAATGATTTAGGCTCATACGGATATTCATTTAATTGTTGAATGGTAGCTCCAGGCCTACCTACAATAAGCACATGTGATTTTCTTAGAATAAAATCAAAGTTTTTCCATTTTGATCTACTCTCCCAGTTATCGGCTCCAATTAAAAAGATAATATTTGAGTTTATATTCGATTCTATAAAAAATTTTACTGTCTCATAGCTATAGGAGATCGTCTCCTTCTTAATTTCATAAGTACTGATCTCTAAGTAAGGAAAGCGTTTTAATACTTGCTCAATGCATAATAATCGATCATAAGGGCCTAAAAATGCTTTATCTTTTAATGGTGATTGATAATTAGGAATAAGAATTATTCGATTTAAGTTTAACTCTTTATGAACTGACTTAATGACTTCCTCGTGACCAAGATGGATTGGATCAAAACTACCTCCGTACAATAAGATATTTTCTTTATTCATTTTTTCTTAAGAAGCTTTTTTGAGAGCAATGGAATTCAAAAACTTGGTAAGCTCATCCCAGCCAGAAGAACCCCCCACCCCCTTGATTGACTTTTCTAGAATAAAAATTTTATGAAATATAAGTTCAATGAAGCTTTTATCATAATACTTTAGCGCAAGATGAAATATTGGTTGTCTTTTCTTCCAAACACCGTATTTAGAAAGATCTAAGTTTCTATTTTTTGCATCAGTTTGATCCAAAATGATATTGTATAGAATCTTAAAATCCCTAAATATTGCAAATAATATTTGAGGCGGAGGGACATTTGCCTTCTTCAGCATATAGTAGATCCTAAATATTTTTTTTTCATTGCATTCAAGAACTGCATCAGCCAATTTATAAGCATCAAAACTAGAGGCATTATCACTTATCCTTATTACATCATTTTCATCAAAGTTAACCTTTAGGGGGTCTAGAGATAATGTTTGGATGAGATTATTTGCTGCATATAGGTTATTTTCTGACAAGCTAGCAAGCGTAATTGCTGCATTTATTGTAAGGGTAATATTTAGTTTTTTGGCTCTGCTTTGAATCCAGGAAGGAAAATCCTTATCTTGAATTGGCCAACATTGAATTAATAAGCCATGCTCTATAATAAATTTTATCCATGCTTTATTTTCATGTTGGTAAGTAACAAAGGGGGTATGAATGATTATTGAGGTATTTTCTATACCTGATTCCCTAAACCTATTTAAAATACCGATCAGCTCATCGTCTTTTATAGAAAAACTATTAAGGTGTAGGAAATGAAATTCTGCTGGTGCGAACAGTGAAGGCGAAAAAATACGCTCCGCCCAACTAAGAGTATCAAAAGTCCGAGAATGACTTTCTCTTGAGCCAAATGAATATCCCCTAGAGTGGAGTGACTTTGAAATCATATCTTCTGCGTCCTGGGAAAGTAGCAGTTCATTACTTGAAATTAGGTAAATATTAAATTGAGCATCTAAAAGGTCTTGATTTACCAAATTTAGACTAATCTTCACTTTGAGCACCTACCCCATGGATGACAAGTGATTATTCTCTTTAAGCCGATAATAACTCCTTTTAGGGGCCCTTCCTTATTGATAGCTAAAATCATATATTGTGAGCAAGTGGGATGATATCTACAGGATGGTGGGAATAAAGGCGAAATACAATATTGGTAAATTCTTATGACACAAATAAAGATTTTAGCTATCAAAAATCTCACTTTACTTATAAATATTTCCAAATTGTGCCTTCTTTTGTGTCTTCAATATTAATTCCCTGTAAGAGTAAGTCATCTCTGATTCTGTCAGACTCTGCAAAGTCTTTTTTACTTCTTGCTATATTTCTAAGCTCTAAAAGCTTTAATATTTCTTCTTCGGTTAACTTCAAATTATTATTTTCCTGAAACCACTGCTTTGGGGAGTAGCTGAGAATGCCAAGAAAATCACCACATTTTTTTATTGCAGCAATTAATGCAACACGATCAGCATCATTGCCTTGAGAATTTAATTGCTTAACGATTGCAAAAACTTCAGCTAAAGCCTTAGGGGTATTTAAGTCATCCTCTAAGGCCTTAAAAAACTTTTTACAAATTTGATTAACCTTTGCTTCATCAGGCTGAATATCTGTTTCAAATTTAAGCAAGGCATCATACATTCTATCTAGCTTGTCTTTTGACTCCTCTAAAATGCTATCAGTCCAATCTAAAGGTTGACGATAATGTGTTCCGATTAAGGCCATTCTAATGACTTCGCCATTTGCCTCATTTAGTAAGTTACTCACAAGCAGTACATTGCCAAGTGACTTACTCATTTTCTCCGATTTTACATTTATTAAGCCATTATGAAGCCAATAATTAGCAAACCTTTTTATACTTAATCCGCATTCACTTTGAGCAATCTCATTTTCGTGATGAGGAAAAATAAGATCTGAGCCACCGCCATGTATATCAATTGTCTCACCTAGATGTTGATAAGCCATTACAGAGCATTCAATATGCCATCCAGGTCGTCCATACCCCCATGGGCTACTCCATCCAACAGTATCTTTATCCGATGGCTTCCAAAGGACAAAATCACCAGGATTTTTCTTATTCTTAGATACTTCTACTCTTGCACCAGAGATTAGCTCATCGATATTTCTACCTGATAATTTTCCATACTCACCATATTTACTAATATCGAAATAGACATGATTATCTGATTCGTATGCAAAATCCTTTGATTTAAGTTGCTCAATAAAATCAATAATCAACTCAATATGATCTGTAACCTTTGGTTCAATACTGGGGCTTCTTACACCTAATGCGGCCATATCTTTTCTATAAATATCAATGTATTGGGTTGTTAGTTTTTCAATACTTATCCCCCTTCTCTTGGCCTCATCATTGATTTTGTCATCGACATCAGTAATATTTCGAACATAGGTTAAATTAAACTTTCTCTCGAGTAGCCTTGCTAAGATATCAAAGACCACTGGGGGTCTCGCATTCCCAATATGTGGGTGGTTATAAACCGTCGGTCCACAAACATACATTTTTACGCTATCCTGAGAGATTGGCTTAAACTCCTCCTTTTTTTTGGTTAGCGTATTAAACAAATGCATCCTAAACTCAATCTTAAATTAATGTTAAAATCAATTACCAATTTTAATGGATATCAATATTGAAAGATAAGTTATTTCAAAAAAGAATCTCAATTGAACAAGTAGAGGAAGGTACTGAGCTAGCTCCAAAATTTGATGAACAAGGGCTAATCCCTGTCATTACTATGGATGTTCACAGCAAAGAAGTACTCATGCTCGGCTATATGAATAAGGATAGTTTTGAGCTTAGTATTAAAACAGGTGAAGCCCACTACTATAGCCGAAGCCGCAAGGTAATATGGCATAAAGGGAAAACCAGTGGACTGATCCAAAAAATTAGAGAAATTCGAATTGATGATGATCAAGATGCCATTTGGATTCAAGTCGAAGTTGAGGGAAGTGCAAGTTGTCATGTTGGTTATAGGTCATGCTTTTACAGAAAAGTAAGTCAAAATCAAAACGGAAGTATTCATTTAGAATTTACTGAAAAAGAAAAGATTTTTGATCCTAATGAGGTTTATGGTGACTCACCTAATCCAACGATCTTATAACTAAAGCTGTTGAAGAATCCTATCTGCTAAACCTCTGGCTAATTCTCGTTGAATTTGCAGCGATTCTCTTTGTTTTGCAATGAGATTATTCAGATCAAACCCATAGACCCTGCTCAGTGTGATTGTGTCTAATGATCTTATAACTCTACCCTCTAAAAGCACCTCAAAACTTGCGGTATAAGTTATTTCATACTCTGTAGCTATATTATTAAGTGATAGAGTAAAGATCTCTTCATTGAGCGCCTCATCTGTAATATTTATTCTTAACCCTTCCCCGGAGATACTAGGCATGAATTCTGATAATTCAATAAGTCGCCTCATCTCTTGAGAGAGAAGTGAATTTGGGGCAATGCTTATAAAATCAATACCATAAGAATTAATATACTCGCTACTGTATGCTTGCTCTTCTAGTACAAATCCACAGCTAGAAGTGAATATTACGGTTATAATTACGGAGATTATTTTTTGGTATCGATTCATAAATTAAGCCTAATCAGTATTACATATGTACCCTTTTAAAGACATAGAGAATAAGTGGCAAAATTACTGGGAGAAGAATAAGACTTTTCAAGTACCTAAAGATATTGATAAATCTAAGCCAAAATACTACGTTCTTGATATGTTCCCATATCCGAGTGGTGATGGGCTTCATGTAGGCCATCCAGAGGGGTACACTGCCTCAGATATCATTGCTAGGTACAAACGAATGCAAGGCTTTAATGTGCTTCATCCGATGGGGTGGGATGCTTTTGGCCTTCCTGCAGAGCAGTATGCAATAAAAACAGGCACTCACCCAAAAATTACTACTGAAAAAAATATTAATAGATTTAAAAAGCAGCTTAAGTCATTCGGATTTTCATATGACTGGGACCTTGAGATAAATACGACCGATCCAGATTACTACAAATGGACACAATGGATATTTTTACAAATGTTTAAAAAGAATCTTGCATATCAATCGAATATGCCTGTTTGGTGGTGCGAACAGCTTGGTACGACGCTCGCAAATGAAGAGGTTATTGATGGGTTATCTGAAGTTGGAAGTTTTCAGTGCGAGCGTAAACCCTTGAAGCAATGGATGTTAAAAATTACCGATTATGCTGAAAAACTCTTAGAGGGACTTGATTCTCTGGATTGGCCTTTAAGCACTATTGAAATGCAAAGGAATTGGATAGGTAAAAGTATTGGTGCAGAAATAAATTTTAAAGTAGAGAAAAATGACCAGATTATTTCAATTTTTACAACAAGGCCTGATACTATCTTCGGAGCAACATATATTGTTCTATCCCCAGAGCATGAATTAGTAAGGCAACTTACACAGGCTGAATTCAAATTAGATATTGAGAAATATATTAATCTCTCAGCAAAAAAATCTGATCTAGAGAGGACCGCCCAAACTAAAGAGAAATCTGGTGCATTCACTGGTAGCTATGCGATTAATCCGGTTAGTAAAAAATTAATTCCAATTTGGATTGCTGATTATGTACTTGCGCATTATGGAACCGGTGCAATTATGGCTGTCCCCGGGGAAGATCAAAGAGATTGGGAATTTGCTGTTCAGCATGACCTTGAAATTATCAGGACTGTTCAACCCCCATCTGAGTTTGATGGTGAAGCATATACCGGAGAGGGTAACTCCATAAATAGCGACTTTCTTGATGGTTTAAATATTGAAGATTCAAAAAAGAAAATTATTGAATATATTCAGTCAAACAATATTGGTAACCAGAAAATTAATTATAAATTAAGAGACTGGCTTTTCTCTAGACAGAGATACTGGGGAGAGCCCTTTCCAATACTCTTTGATAACGACACCGTTATTCCTATTGATGAAGGAGAACTTCCAATAACCCTTCCCGAACTAGAGGACTTTAAGCCTAGTGGTTCACCAGAAGGGCCATTAATTAAGGCTAAGGAATGGCTAAAAGTAAAGCAGGATGGTAAAGAACTTTCTCGTGAAACAAATACTATGCCTCAGTGGGCTGGGTCCTGCTGGTATTACCTAAGATACATTGATTCTAAAAATCATACCCAATTGATCGACAAAGAATTGGAAGAATATTGGATGCCAGTAGATTTATATGTAGGTGGGTCAGAGCATGCCGTTTTGCATTTACTATATGCAAGATTTTGGCATAAATTTCTATATGATATTGGCATAACCTCAACGCAAGAGCCTTTCAAAAAACTGGTTCACCAAGGGATGATACTTGGTGAAGCTGAGTACTATGCTTATCAAACTGGAGGTAAATTTATATCTTCAAAAAATATTAAAGATATTCAAGAGACTCAAGAATTAAAACAAATAAAGATTAATGAGGCTGATGTGGTTGAGAAAGATGGTTTTTATTTCTTAAGGGATAACTTAAATATTCAGCTTGAACTGAAAAGTTCAAAAATGAGTAAAAGCAGAGGTAATGTTGTCAATCCTGATGAGATCGTGAACAAATACGGAGCTGATGCTTTTAGACTATATGAAATGTTTATGGGGCCACTTGAGCAGGTAAAGCCTTGGAACACCAGTGGCGTAGAGGGTACTTATCGGTTCCTTAATAGAGTCTGGAATCTTTTTATAGACAGTGAAAACTCAAGTATAAAAACTCATATTCATGATAACGAAGGTCAAGAATCTGAAAAAAGAATTCTGGCTAAGGTAACTAAAAAAGTTACCTCAGATATCGAAGGGTTTAGATTTAACACTGCAATCTCAAGCTTAATGGAAGCTCTAAATGCCCTGTATAAGCTTGACTCAATTAGCGTCAATACGGTAGAGAACTTTCTGTTACTCTTATCTCCTCTGGCCCCACATATATCTGAAGAAATATGGAATAGATTAGGCCGCACTGGGACTTTAGCTTATGAATCATGGCCGATAGCTGATTCGAAGTATCTTATTGAGGATACATATGAACTTCCGATACAAGTAAATGGAAAGGTAAGAGGTAAGCTAACATTTAATATTGATCAAGATAGGGATACCGTTATAACCCTAGCCAAAGAGGAGCCCTCTATTGCTAAATATATTTCTGGAAGTGAAATTGTAAAAACGATCTATGTTGAAAAAAGGATCCTTAACTTTGTGACTAAAAAGTGAGTTATTGAAATTATTAATATAAACACTAATGTACTAAGTAGACCAAATGCCCCAAAAGGTGTTTTTCCTAGTGTGCCATTGACTTCTCCCCTTAGAATGCTTTGAACTTGTATAGGCAGTTTAGAGGCGATACTTCCATCAGGATTAATATGCCCAGAAATCCCTGTATTTGCCGATCTTAAGAGGGGTTTACCAAATTCTTTAGCTCTAATTTGAGAAAAACTTATATGCTGGCTCAGTGCAGTGGAATCATTAAACCAACCATCATTGGTAATATTGAGAAAAATATTTGCTTCCTGGTTGCTAAAAAAAGTCTCAAAAAACGCATCCTCAAAACAAATTGATGGGGCAAACAAGATATCTTTTATTTCGATAAAACTTTGGGTATCTTCTCCCTTCTCGATGAGAGGAATGGGGACCCTTATATTGTTAAAAATACCAGCAAAATAGTCACTTAGCGGGATATACTCTCCAAAAGGCACTAGGCGCCTCTTAAAATAAGTTTGTACTGATTCATAGGACAGCGCAATTAACTCATTTGAGCTATAACCAGGCACTTGCCCTCTATTCACTGCTCCAAAAATAATATCACTATTACCGCTTGCAAGTTGATTGAATATTGCTACATCTGGAAGTATAAAGGTCGCTTCAGGAAGAATAATTATTTCTGAAAAACTACTTTCTTGTGTAATTTTATTTAAATTATCCATTTCAATTTGATTGTAATTGGTGCCTGATAATCTCACCGACTGATCAATTCCAGTCTGAATGATTGAGTAGCTTATTGAATTATCGAGGGGATCTGTCCAATCAATGCTAGATAAAGATATACTTATGATAACCAACCCGAACATCCAAATTAATATTGATTTTTTTTGTTTCATTTGAAATAACATCAATATACATGAGCAGAAATAAATTATAAAAAATGTAACTCCGAGCCCCCCAATGATTGGAAATAAAGAGTTAAAAATTGAATACAATTGACTCTGATAAACTGAAAACCATGGAAAGCCTCCAAGAATAATAGATCTTAAATACTCAAAAAAAACAAAAACAATTGGAAAGATGTAAACCAAATTTCCCTCTTTATTCTTTATCCATAGTTTCGTGAATAAAAAACTAAGACCAACAAAAAGAGCCATGTAACAAGCCAATAAAATTACAATAGATATACTTATCCCCATAGGCACTTGTCCGTATTCATGAATACTAATAAATACCCAATGAATACCTGGCAAGAACAATCCCAGACCAAATATAAATCCGATAAAAAATGATTCTAAGTATGCGTCGCTGGGAATTCTAAGAAAAATTACTAGCGGATATATAAATAAAAGAATAGCAAACCAAAGGTTAAAAGGAGGAAATGCAAGGTTAAGCAAAGCCCCGAGAAAAAAGAGAATTACAAAATGCATTTAGCTTTATGAAACTTTTGATACTTCAATAAAGTGTATCCTTCTTCTATCGACACTTATGACTTTAAAACTGAATCCCTCAAAATCTATAGATTCACCCCTCTTTGGCAGTCGCTTTAGATGATGGACCACTAAACCACCTAACGTATCATAGTCAGCATCATCAAGGTGAGCCTTAAAAAATTCATTAAATTCGTCGATTCTGTATTGGGCTTTAATTTTGTATAAATTTTCAGAAAGCTCAATAATTGCATCTGTTTCCTCAATATCATACTCATCATCTATATCCCCAACAATTTGCTCAAGCACATCTTCAATCGTAGCAAGGCCTGATACACCACCAAACTCATCAACTACTATTGCTAAATGACTTCTACTTTCTCGAAATTGAGCAAGTAGCTTATCCAGCTTCATCCCCTCAGGTATAAAAATTGCTTGTCTTAAATTATCTGAAATATCAAAAGTCTCTTTCTCAGTAGAGATTGCATATTTAATGAGGTCTTTTGCTAAAAATATACCTAATACCTCATCTTTGTCTTCCCCTATAACCGGAAATCTTGAGTGTCCGGATTCAGAAATAATCTTTATGTATTCATCAATCGTATCGTCTCGATCAAGAACGACCATTTGAGATCTAGGTATCATGATATCTCTGACATTGATATCAACTACCTCCAAAACCCCTAGCATCATTGTTAAAACATCGTTTGAAACTAAATTATCCTGCTCAAGCGAGCGCAAAAGATCTTCAGCTTTTTCTTTTTCATTATGCGCTTTCCCAATACCAAGTTTATTAAGAAAGAGCCTAAGAATATTTTTATTTGATTTGCTCATTTAATGTATGTATGGATTAGAATAACCCAACTTTGAGAGTATATTAATTTCTTTTGCTTCCATTGTAAGCGCCTCAGACTCAAATTCATGATCATATCCTAATAAATGCAGAACACCATGGACTATCATATGAACCCAGTGCTTATCTATATCTAAATGATTGATTCGAGCCTCTTTATCAATATAGTCAGGACAAAGCACTAAATCACCCAGATGCTCCATCTCATCTCCTTTTTCTTGAGAATACTTATACCCTTGGAACGATAAAACATTAGTAGGTTTATTCTTTTTTTTATATTCTTGGTTGATTTTTTTCATTTCTGAAAGGCTCACATATTTAATGCATATACTGGAATTATGCGTAATATCGAGTGACTTAAGAACTGCTTTAACTACATTATATTTATCTGGAATATTTACAATCTTCCCATCATTAATTATTTCAATATTTAGTGCCGAACTGCCTAGAGACATTTATTTTTTCTTACTTATCATTTCATAGGCATCAATAATTTTTCTTACTAATGGATGCCTAACTACATCTTTTGAGTCAAAGAAAGTAAATCCGATCTCTTTGATGGATTCTAGTATATCAATTGCATGAATTAAACCTGAGGTCGTACCATTTGGGAGGTCGGTTTGAGTAATATCACCCGTAACAACAACTTTAGAGTTAAACCCTACTCTGGTTAGGAACATTTTCATTTGAGCTATCGTGGTATTTTGCGCCTCATCAAGTATGATAAATGACTCATTGAGCGTTCTACCTCTCATATAAGCCAAGGGTGCAACTTCGATGATCTGCCTTTCCATCATCCTTGCTACTGTCTCGTAACCTAATAGTTCATAAAGCACATCAAACATGGGTCTTAAGTATGGATCAACTTTCTGACTTAAATCGCCCGGTAGAAATCCAAGTTTTTCACCTGCCTCAACGGCAGGTCGTACAAGAATAATTCTATGAACCTCTTCACTTTCAAGGGCCTGTACAGCAGATGCAACCGCTAGATATGTTTTTCCTGTTCCGGCAGGCCCAATCCCAAAATTGATATTAAATTCTTGGATATTATTAATATATGTAAGTTGATTAGCACCTCTTACATCAATTTTCCTTCTTCTTGTTTGAATAAGTTTGATGGGTCTAGTATTTGACTCAGGCATACCAAGAGATTGCCTCAACATAAAATTAAATTTTTCTTTGCTAATTTCCCCTACTGAGCCGAGTTGATATAACTCTAAAATAAGATTTTTAGCGTTGAGGCTAAACTCTGCCTTGCCATCAATTTCAATCCTATAGCCTCTAATTCTTATTTCAACATTTAATTCTTTTTCAATCAGCTTTATATTTTGATCAAATTCTCCGCATAGATTCAATATTCCCTTAGGAACCTCGGGAGTGAGATCAAAGCTTAAAGTTGACTCTTCGTAATTTTTAAGCATAGATTCGCTCTTGTTCTGGTAATATCATTCTGCCTCGCAATGAATTAGACATAGCTTGGGTAATCTGAACTTCGATTATCTTACCTATAAAATGTTGGTCTCCCGGCAAATTAACCCATTTATTATTTTCTGTCCTGCCAGTAATTTCGTTTTTATTTTTCTTAGATATATTTTCTATTAAAACCTTTTCTACCGACCCAATCATACCCTGACTTATATTTTGGGCATTGCTATTAATTTTTGCTTGTAAAATTTCAAGCCTTCTTTGCTTCTCCTCGATAGATACTTCATCAGTTAGTATAGATGCTGGCGTCCCAGGTCTTGGGCTGTATAAAAAACTAAAGCTATGATCAAAACCAACTTGATCAATTACATCGAGAGTTTCCCCAAAGTCACTATCTGTCTCTCCGGGGAAACCTACAATAAAGTCAGAAGACAGTGATAATTTTGGGTTTCCAGATTTTAATTTATCGACAATTTTTAAAAAGTATTCTCTGGTATATCCTCTCTTCATAGCTTTCAAGATTTTATCTGATCCACTTTGAATTGGCAGATGAAGATAGCTTCCAAACTTTGAATCTGAGGTCATGACACTGATTAAATCTGCATCAAAATCTATTGGATGCGAGGTTGTAAAACGTATTCTTTTAACTTCATCAATCATAGCTATAAGCTCTAACAGGAAGGCAAATTTTACTTGCTTGCCATTTG
>Ga0255766_10000780_pt1 | contig 29218 bp, 25 predicted proteins | sample 071ome_23_FD_179966 | JGI IMG/M metagenome (GOLD analysis project Ga0255766, IMG submission 179966) | Coastal salt marsh microbial communities from the Groves Creek Marsh, Skidaway Island, Georgia - 071403BT metaG (version 2) | ecosystem: Environmental > Aquatic > Marine > Intertidal zone >...
AAGTCGCATTTAACGAGTTTTAACCCATTTGTGTTATTTGGATATGATGAAAATCATTTAGTAGAAATTGAGAATCTAAAATCCGACAGAAGAATTGTGGATAAAAGAGGTATAGCAGTAGCAGATGTAGTTTTTGTACCTTTAGAGGATGGAGATAGAGCTGAAATTTTAAAAGAAAATGGTAAAACAATAATTACGGTAGATCTTAACCCATTATCGAGAACTGCAAAAATGTCTGATGTTACTATAATTGATAATATAGTAAGGGTAGTTCCTTTAATCTCAAAATATATTAGTGAGATGAATGATAGAATAGCAACTGAGATTATTCGTGAATATAATAACAATGAAATAATACAAAAAGCCTTGAATGAAATTTCAAAAGGATTTTTGAATAAATTTAGTCATTGATAAGCCAATTTGGATGTGTTTTAAATTTTAATTCGAGAATGATATTTTCCCTTAATGTCTCTCGTATTTCATTTTCTATTTCAGATATATTTTTTCTTATGTTAGCTTCAACATCTAATAAAGACCGGTATTCCCTAGAATAAATTCTTTCGGTATCCCTATTTATTGCAATTATATTTTGATTAATTGTAGTTATTTTATTTTCTAATTCCAATGTATATAATTCAGTTTCTAATTCGTTTTTCGAGTTCATTATTTCTTTTGCATTTTTATAATAATCATTAAGTTTATGGTCTAACAGTTCATTAATTTCTGCAGAAACAATATTTCGTTTGTCTCTTGAGAGATTAAAAGATGGATCATCAATAACTTTTGATATATCAGATAGTAAATTATTAAGAGAGGATAGGTTTAATTGAAGTCCTATTGTTGAACCTACATCAGTTATGAGATCAGAAATAAGTTTTTTATCGGTATTTAACTTATTTTTTATTACGAATTTTTGATATTTTCTTAACACTTTTCTGATGTTAGAAAATTTATGATCTAATTCTCTTTGCATATTTTGATAGTCGATTAATATTTTATCATAATTAAGTTTAGTAGGATGATTAACTAGTTGAACAAGTTCTTCATTCAAATTTTTTAATTCTAATTGTTTTAAATTTACCTCTTCTTTGTGTTGATTTAAATCATGAAAAATTTGTTCGTATTTTGGAAATAATTCTATTGTTTCTTGTATATTTATTGAGATATTTTCTACTTTAGCAGAGGGGGCATAATCATTTTTCACAAAATTTTCTATGGATAATAAATCTTTGAGAAATCTTTTGTATGATTTATCTAGAGATTTAACTCGTTTACCGTATTTTCTATCTTTTAATAATTTAATATATTTTATTAATATTTTATCCAACTCAATCAGAGAAGATCGTATATTATCTAAGTATTGGTTAATATTTTTTAAATTTATAATAGAAGGGATTTCTGTTTTAGTCACCATATCTTGAATACTTTCGTAAATGTTTTGACTGTATTTATCCATAACATTTGAGTCTTCAGATATATTTTCCTTAAATGCAATACTAACTTCATTTATAGCATTTAGTCGATTTTCTAAGTTTTTGATTTTTTTCTCAGTATTGTTTCTTAACTTACTCATTTCATTATTAGCTATTATTTCGATTCTATCTTGATATTTGGATAATAATGTTAAAAGATTATCAATATTATCCATATGTACCAAGTTAAATTATTAAAATTATCTTAAATTGTTTTGGGTACCTATTCATATTAAAAAATATCAATGGCCATAATTTCTATTTCTTGCTTGAAATGCTCTAATAGCACGTAGTAAATCTACTTTACGAAAATTAGGCCAGAGAACATCAGTAAAATAAAGTTCACTATATGTTGATTGCCATGTCATAAAACCTGATAAACGTACTGAACCTGATGTGCGTATAATTAAATCTGGATCTGGTAGACCATTAGTGTAAAGATGTTCATGAATTAGATTTTCATCAATATCATTCACATCAATGTTACCACTTTGTATTTTTTTAGCGATATTTCGTATTGCAGAGGTTAGTTCTTGTCTTCCTCCATATCCTAAACAAATATTCAATATATGATTCGAATGATTTTTAGTACTCTCTTCTGTAATTTTAATTTGATTTTGGAGTGATTCATCCAAGCGTTTGATTTCTCCTGAATATCTAATTTGTACTTTTCGATCCTTAATTTTTTTATCATCCCTAATTTCAATTGTTTTTTCTTCTGCTTTTTTCATAATTGTTTGAATTTGTTGTTCATCTCGATTAAAATTCTCAGTGCTAAAAACCCAAACACTAACAATTTTCACTCCTAAATCCCATAACCATTCTAAAACTTGTTCTAACTTATTACTTCCCGCTTCATATGCCAAGTCAAGAGATAGGCCTATTGATTTGGCATATCTTCGATTTCCATCTAATATGATGCCAATATGGTTAGGTAGATTTTTATTTGTTTTATGGTTAATTTGTTTTTGTAGACTATATTCATATAAATGATAAATAGGGTTAAGTAAAATACGTTTGAGTTTCATATCTGTAATTATTGATGAATTAATAGACATTTAAATAATTAGAAACTACTATCTAATTTAATTAAATAATATGATAGGACTATCTTTGTGATTTGATTTATGGAAAAATATCTTCTGAACCCCAACTTCTTTGAAGTGTACCAAAGGCATATTCCAAATTATCATTTTTTTCTGCAGAAATTGCAGGAAATTTACCTAATTCTTCTCTAAATATTACCATATCTGCAATCCTACGAGATAATTCTGCGTTCAATATTGCTTTTTCATCTAATAGATCTTGATATAGAAAATCAGGATTTTCAGACCATTCATGAATGCGATCTAATCTTTCAGGTGGTAAAATATCAGATTTTGAGATAATATAATTCATTGAAGTATTTAGTCTATATGTGATTGAAACTCCAAATAATAAAACTGAAATAAAGCTTGATGCGGTGTAGCACAGCGTAGGATCTAATAAGAATAAACCTGAAATTTGATTATTTCTTGCCAATTCATTTATAATTACAGAACCACTACTTCTGAAAGCAACTGTTTCGATTTGACCAGGAAAATCAATTATCATATATTCTGCGCCAAAATTTTTTACTTCATCCATAATTTCGTCCATTGCTATTGCAACTTGATCCATGGCAACTATCAAACCTCCATTAGGACCTAATTCATATTTATCAATAATTTTCTCATAATTAACAAATTGTCTAACGTCTATGTCAGGCGCATATGGCAATCTAACAACACCAGGATCTAAATTCAAAGAAATAACATCATAACCGACTTGATTTATCCAATTATATAATGCCATAGTCATATGTGACTTTCCCGATCCCGCAGGACCTAATACATATCCAATATTCATATTGTTTGTTCTACATCAAAGTTGAAAATATTTGTTATAAGGAATTAGCTTCATTGAAAACACTACTAAACTATAATATCATTATTTCATATATGCGTACTGTGGAAATTGTTTGTTTAGGTAATGAATTATTAATTGGGAAAACAGTTAATACAAATAGTAATGAGATTAGCAAATTTTTCACTATAAATGGATTTGATGTCATACGAGTCACTACTATTAAAGATCAAAAAAATGTAGGTGTGAATTTATTAAGAGAAATTTATGAAAGGAGACCAGATATAGTCTGCATAACAGGAGGATTGGGACCAACTTATGATGACATACAATTGGAAATAGTATCAAAAAGTATCGACAAAAGGTTGATTATAAATGATAATGCATTGAGGATGATACAACAAAAATATAATTTTATGAATGAGTCAAGAGAGAAAATGGCATATTTACCTGAGGGAAGTACTGCTTTGAAGAACGACATTGGTACTGCACCTGGAGTCTATACGGTCTTTAATGACATAGATATAATATCATTACCCGGAGTACCAAAGGAAATGAGATATATATTGAAAAGTGAAGTTTTAAAAATATTGAATGATAAATATCCGGCTCGAGATGTGTTAACTGAGATGGGGATTGATATTAAAGGTGTAAGGGAGTCCGATATAGCGGAGCTGACAATTAGAATGAAGAACAAGTATCCTAAATTTTATTTCAAGTCTCACCCAAGAGTTAGTGATGGTGAAACTGTTCTATCATTACATGTTTACGGAGTGACAAAACATGAAAATGATGTAGTATTAGTGATTAATGATTGGTTGGAAATAATTAATAATGAATTTGAGATTACTGAACTTACAAAAATTAAGAAAATGTTAAAATGATTAGAGTTTTATCCAATTCTAAATATATCAATAAATTTTAGTTAAGATATGATTTCAATTCTTCAAAAGTCTTTATTAAAAAAAGTATATGCACATTGGGTCATTAATGATATTGGTGTTAAAATTGAAGAATTGGAAACTATACTCGATGATGACACTTTGAAAAGGGAGTTACAAAAAGCATCTGAGGAAAATTTAGTGAAAATTAAAAATGATAGATTTTATATCATGGAAAAAGGAAGAGAGAAATTTAAAGTTGTCCTCACTGGAGGAGCATATGACCTTATTCATAGAGGTCATTTAGAAACTTTAGAAGCGGCTTCTGAACTTGGTGATTTTTTAATTGTTGTAGTTGCAACAGATATTACTGTTGGAAAAAGAAAAAGAAAAGCAATACATTCAGAAAAAGATAGAAAACGAATATTAAATGAACTGAAAATTGTTGATGCTGCAATAATTGGAGATGAAATTGATCATATGAAAGTTGTAAGAAGATTGAAACCAGATATCGTAGCATTGGGAGCTGATCAAGACCATGTTAAGGATAAAATAAAAATGCAAATGAAGGAACAAGGTTTATCGAAAACAATTATCAAAAGGTTATCTGTTGACTATGAAGGTTTGGCTACTACAAAAGTTATTGATGAAATATTAGCTAGAGACTGGAAATAGATACTTTATAATTCAAATTCAATTATTTCTCCATTTTTGATATTTAATGTATCTCTAAAATTAATGTCTGATACTATTTCAAGTATATTTAGATTATGTGTAGATTTTAGAGGTCTTACTGCAAGTCCGATACTTTTTGAATTTTGATAATTTATTTTTATTTTTATAATTTTGATACCACCGTAAGTTTTACCATTATAAGTCATCGATGGATAAGTTAAGCTCGTTTCAAATTTTTGATCCAATATTTCAATATATTCAGATTGCAATTCTAAATTAAGAGTGCCATGATAAATCTTATTTTCAAAATACTTTGCAAATATTGCTTCATAGATTGGTAATGAGACAAATGTTGCACCGGTTCCTTTGCCAGATACTAATTTTCCTTTAAGACTCAGATTCATGTTTAATTATTTCATCTTATCTTTATTGCCTTATGAGGATTTGTTTATTATCGTGTTTGCAAAATCACTTTGTGATTTTTCAGTAAGTGCACGTGAGATATCCATTTTTCGCCTAAAATTTGGAATTAAATTTTTCGAAAAATCCAAACCAGCTAATAATTCTTGGAAGAACAATATATTGTGTAAAATCTCTTTTGCATTTTTCATATTTTTTTCAATTAAATTATGTAACATAATTCGTCTTAATTCACCTATAATATCTCCCACTGCACTCATCCAAAGCCATGAAGGAACACCTAACTCTGAAGGAGATGGTAAGTTTTTATGGTTAATAATTGCATGTAAGAATTCAAATTCGCAATATTCTTCGATGCCAGATATTGTTAAACTCCAAATATGATTATTATTTGAGTCTGATATTAGTTTAGTAATTTGTGATTTCATATCTCTGGCATTTTGTAAGATATCAATATATTCCTGGTACTTGGTTAATTTGGCAATTCCTTTACCTGAGAGTCTGTTTAATTTTCTTACTAATGAAATAATTAATTCTTTTGCTTCATCACTTTTATTTAATTCAGAAATAGTGTTCTCAATTAATTCTATATAATTTTTCATATATCAAATTTAATTGTTTATTATATCAAGTTTGAGTATGAAAGTATTGACCATTATTACTTGATTATTGAAAATCAATCGATTGTTTTTAATAAAAATATTCTTGATTTGATATGAGTATTTCTATTATAAGGAAATACAATTAAGTTAAATGGGCCTGTAGCTCAGCTAGGCAGAGCAACGGACTCTTAATCCGTGGGTCAAGGGTTCAAATCCCTTCAGGCTCATATAATTTATATTCAAACAGCGCTAATTGTGTAAGTTTAATACATATGAGTATTATTTTTGAATTGTGCGAACTTTAAGATATTCAGTTGTTTTATTTTTGATATTTATTTTAGCATCATCAAGTAATTCTGGATTTGAAAATTACAATGAAAATGATTATGAAAACCCTATTAATATTGTTGATGAAATTGAAGATGCAATTGATTTAGATGGTACTGTTACAGTTGGAAAAGGCAGTTATTTTGATACATTGCCTGCTGGCGCAATAGGCCCACCTGAAACGATATATAAAACAAATAACTTGGTAGGTCCGATACAGACTAATGATTGGGTATCATCAGTGCTATTTCAACAGTATTCAAGTCCATTATATGCACATCCATTAGCATATTTATCCACTGAAGATGGTTTTGAAGTTGGGTTTCCACATGCATCAGGAAATGGTCAATATTTACACAGGGCTGATTTCACAATTAAAGCTAATCTATTTTCTCCTAGTGATGCAAGATTAGATAAGATGTCTGATTGGTTTGCAGATATCTCTATGGCAAATGGAAATAATGAATTAATAGCCACAATTGGTCATGGATCACCTTATGCTTATTTTAATTTGAATAATGGAGATATCAAATTTGATTTTGAAGAGCCAATAACAATATTAAGCAGTGATAGTGATTTTGTTCATTTTAAGACAAATTATGGTAATGTATTTGCTATTTTTGCACCAGAGGAATCTAATTGGAATGGCATATCATCCGGATCTCAATCAATTACATTAGAATTAGGAGATACATTTTTTTCATTAGTTGGACTACCTGATGATAATACAAGCACATTAAATTATTATAAGAATTTTGCTTATAGTTTTGTTAAAGACTCAAAGGTTACTTGGGAATATAATGAAGATGGAATATTAAAAAGTAAATATGAAATTGAAACAGAAATTAAAAAAGGGAATGAAGATAAAACAGTAGTAGCATTATATCCACACCAATGGAGAGATAATGAATTGAATGATTATTTAGAATATTCTTATGATACGATACGAGGAAATATGAAAACTGTTGAGGGAAATTACTTTGAAATTGAATACAAATATAGTGGGATTTTACCAATGTTACCAAGTCATCAAAGTTTTGACAATGTATTATTGAGTGAATTAATGAATGAGGCTTTAGCCAACATCAAAACTAATTCTTGTGCAGACACATATTGGTGTGGAAAAGAGGTAGGAAGATTAGCACAACTATTACCAATTGCTGAACAGATTGGAGATTTAGCCAGTGCTAATGTGATCATTCAAACATTAAAAACTGAAATACAAAATTGGTTAACTGCAGATAATGGAGAAGATTATTATTATGACAAGAATTGGGGGACTTTAATTGGTTACCCAGCTAGTTTTGGTACTGATAAAGATTTGAATGATCATCACTTTCATTATGGATATTGGATACAAGCAGCAGCACAAATAGCTTTACGTGATAAAAATTGGGCTTCTGATGAGAATTGGGGAGGTATGATCAACTTACTGATAAGAGATATTGCTACAAATAATAGACAAGATGATATGTTTCCATTTTTACGTAATTTTGATATTTATGAAGGACATTCTTGGGCTTCTGGTAATGCAATTGCATATGCTGGAAATAATCAAGAGTCTTCATCAGAGGCAATTAATGCTTGGGCAGGCTTAATACTATGGGGGGAAGCAACAAATAATGATGAAGTGAGAGATACCGGAATATATCTATATACAACTGAAGTAAGAGCGATCAATAATTATTATTTTGATATTCATGGTGATGTATTTGATGAGTCTTATAATCATGAAGTAAGTTCTCTTGTGTGGGGTGGCCAATATCAATATACAACATGGTTTTCAAGTAATGCATTTATGATACATGGGATTTTATTATTACCAATTACACCTGCATCGATTTATTTAGGGATGGACCCTAATTATGTCCAAAGGAATTATAATGAAGCACATATTGAAACAGATATCGTATGGGCTGATTTAATGACCGAATACTTAGCTCTTTCTGATCCAGATAAAGCTATACAAAGAGGAATTGAATTAGGGATGTGGAACGTTGGAGGTGCATTTAGTGTAGAGGAAGGTGAGAGTAAAGCACATTCCTATCATTGGGTTCATAATTTTGCAGAGATGGGATTGCCCAACTTTGAAATAAGTTCAAATTATACATTTTCGAATGTCTTTACCAAAAATTTAGAAAATACATATGTAGTTTATAATTCAAATGATTTTCCTATTAAGGTCCAATTTTCTAATGGATTTATTACCACTGAAATTGAACCTAATTCATTATATATTAACACCAATTCAGATGGTCCCTCTTATTATTTGAATGACAAAGTGTATGGAGAAGGTAGAATTAGTCCTAATTTAGATAAAATTCCGATTGGAAGTTTACAAACAATAAATGCAATACCAGAAGATGGATGGAAATTTGAGAGATGGGAGGGAGATTATCAAGGTAATGAAAACCCAATATCAATTAAATTCGATACAAATAAAACAATTTATGCCATTTTTGTAGAAGAAACACTAAATAGTAATTTGGCGATTGGAAAAGATATCTCATCATCATCTAATGAAAATAATCAATATATTGCAGAGTATGCTAATGATGGAGATATGACTACAAGATGGGCTTCAGCTTTTTCAGATAATCAATGGATAAAAATTGACTTAGGGGAGAATTACAAAGCCGATGAGATAAAATTATACTGGGAAAATGCGTTTGCATTGTCTTATGAAGTTTTAGTGTCCAATGTATCTGATGGTGAATGGATTAAAATAGTTGATGTGACTGAAAATAAAGGTGGTGAGAATATAATTCAAATTGATGAAGTTGAATTTAGATATGTGCAAATTAATTGTAAGCAACGTGCTACTGAATATGGTTTTTCATTATATGAAATTGAGGTTAATATAAATGAGGATGAATTTTTCCACCTTTATACTGATATCATTGGAGGTGGAGGTGTAACAAACAAAAGTGGAAAATATGATTATTTGGAAATAATTAATTTAGAAGCATTTGCTTTCGAAGGTTATGAATTCTCGGGATGGTTGATAGATGCAGAAGGAACTGGAAAAATGATTTCAGTACAGATGGATGACCATAAATTGATAATAGCTAATTTTACATTAATTGCAAATCAAGAAACTATAAATCAAACGAGTGACAAAGAGGAATTGATATTGAGTAATACCGATTCTAATTTTAGAACATCAATTTACGGTATAGTGATGGTTGGATCTCTTATAGGAATTAATGTAATAATATATAGGAGAAATAAGATATTACCTAAATGAATTATTTTTTGTATAAATTAGGATGATCTTTCTCCAGAAATAAATTCTTCAAAAGCATTTATTGCGTCAGTTCTTGACATATAACTTGGTGGTGCTTTGAATATATGACAACATACTGTAGATACAGGTCCAGCAACCCCTCTTCTTAATGCCAATTTACCAGATCTAATTGCATCGACTAATGAAGCTGCACCATTGGATCCATCATCGGTTTGCATAGTAATATCAATTTTAACATTTTGACCTAGGAAACCTTTTCCTTTTATCCAATAATGTCCGATTCTTCTGCTTCCTAAGAAATCAAGATAATCTGTTGTACCTGCAGCGATATTAGTTTCATAAGGCAATGAACGAGCGATAGAGTTTTCTTTTGTAGTTCTTTTCAAAGTTCTTCTGTCATAATCCAAAGTAGTTAAACCTTCAAGTCCTCCTGAAACATCTAATTGATATGTATCATCTACTTTGATACCTTGTTCATGTAAAACTTCTAAGACACCTTTATGAAACACAGTACCACCTGCTTGACTTTGTAGATCATCACCGAATAGTGGCAATCCTTTTGATGTAAATTCCCTAACAATTTCATTATCTCTAACAATGTTAGATGGGGTACAATTAATTAAACCCATATTTGCTGCTAATGCAAATTCTACATATTTTTTATTGGCTAATTGTGATCCTGAAGGTGTATTTAAGATTAATAATTCTGCTCTAGTCTCTTTTAACACGGATAAAACATCAACTGGCTTTTCCTTACTTATGATAACAACATCATCAGTATATTCTGATAAACCATCTTCTAAAGGACCCATCATAACTTCGACCCCTAATGAATTTACATCAATAACTTTTTCTTTATTATTTGGTACAGCAAAAATAGCTTCAGATAGATCCTTGTTTACCTTTCTGTCATCAACATCAAAGGCGGCTACAATTTCAATATCTGAAATTTTAAAACCACCTAAATTTGGATGAATTAATTCATCATCATGGCCTTCTTTATAGTATTCAATAGCTTGAACTAAAGCAGATGTTAAATTACCAACTCCTGCAACTGCAATTTTAATTTTATTTTCTGACATTATGCATCAATCTCCCCGCGAATAAATTGTTCTACTCTTTCTTTTCCTTCGAAGTCAGGTATTTGTTTTGGTGGATGTTTAAATGAATAAGCAGAAATAGAGAACATAGGTCCTTTAAGACCTCGATCTTGTGCAATAGCTAATGCGCGTATTACATCAATCATGACACCAGCTGAATTTGGACTATCTTGAACTGATAATTTCAAATTAACATTGATTGGATTATCACCGAAATTATGACCAATGGCATGTAAGTAACAGACTTTCTCATCATCTAAAAATGGAACATAATCAGAAGGACCTATTCTGGTAGGTACATCATATGGTAGCACGCTAGTCACGGCTTCAGTTTTAGATATCCTTTTTGTAGTAAGTCTCCCCTCTTGTTTCATGTTTTCAAAATCAGTATTTCCACCAACATTTAGTTGATAAGTTTCCTTAACATGAATACCTCTATCATTCATTAATTGCATTAAAACACGATGTAAAATAGTGGCACCCAATTGAGATTTAATATCATCACCTGCAGCAGGAATTCCTGCATCTTCAAATTTCTTAGCCCATACTGGGTCAGATACGATAAATGATGGAATACCATTTGCAAATGCAACACCTGAGTCTAGTGCTGCCTGAGCATATGCACGGGTTGCTTCGTCTGAACCTACGGGTAGGAAGTTAACTAAAACTTCCGCACCTGTTTCTTTTAGTACATGTGCTACATCTACTGCATCGTCTGCATTTTCATAACAGAAAAAAGATTTTCGCATGTGAGGTGCGACCCCATCTAATATTGGTCCAGGTAATACTTCAACTCCTAATTTAGGAACTTCAGCAAATTTTCTTGCTTTATTTGGAGCCTCAAAAATGGCTTCACTAATGTCCTTTCCTATTTTATTAGTATTGATATCAAATGCAGCTACAATATCAATATCAGAGATATGATATGGACCAAAGCGAGTATGCATGAGTCCTGGGATTATATCCTCATCATTTGCGTCTTTATAATAATGTAATCCTTGAATTATTGCGGATGCACATGAACCGAGACCAGCAATTGCAAGTTTTATTCTACGTGTCATTTGTCTATTTCTATAAAATATTTATTCATTTTAAAGCTTAGATTTAGGTAACTTGTTTTTTTATTTGATAAAATCATAATGATTACGTTAGAAATTATTAATGACTGATTATTTTAAATACTGATGATATTTGTTGAAGTTGATATTATTTAATAAAATATTTAATTTTTTAATAGAAGATGATGGTTTGAATATATCTAATAATTCACGGGCTTTTTTGACATATTCTAATGTAAGATCAATGACTGATTTCACTGCACCAGTTTGAATTAATATATTTTTAATTTCTTCTACAGAGTAGTCTTTATGATCAAGATAATATTCATTTAAAATTTTTGATTGATTTTCATCAGCAGCTTCCATAGCTTCAATTGTTATTAATGATTGAAATCGGTTTATAATATCAGATTGTGGAGGCTTTCCTAAATCACTTATTTCTCCAATAATTGCTAACACATCATCTCTTAATTGGTATGCAATACCAAAATATTCACCAAACTTGTGGGCCAACTGTATTATTTCATCATTACCATTTCCTAATATTGCGGGCGTTTTTGCAGAACAAATAAAAGAGGCACTGGTTTTACGATAAAGTAAATCAAAAAAATAGTCTCGTGTAAGTTTAGATTTTTTATTAAGATCTTTTGATACATAAAGGACTGATGATAAAGCTGCACCTACTTTAGATGTTTCTTGCATAATATCTATATTTCCAGTTTTAGTTATTAAATCAAAAACAAAGGTGGATAAGTTATATCCTGCAGACAATGCTGCAAACGTACCATTATTAACATGAAAAGCTGGTTTTCCTCTTCGTACGATGTCTTTATCAAAGACGTCATCAATAATTAAAGATGCATTATGTGAGATCTCTGAGGCAGCACACAAAATTTTTAATTTTTGAAATGCCTCTGTATCCTCATTTTCACCATGAATAGCTTTAAACATATAGTATGTAATTAAGGGACGAATTTTTTTTGCTTGGGCATTATTGAAAAAAGATAAAACCATTTCTTTTAAAGAATCATCAATATAATGTTCATTAATGATTTTTATTACCCAATCATGTATTCTATGTTGATCATCTTTAAAAAAAGAATATCCAACGGGTGCTATTGCTTGCAACTTAATTTACCTTTTAGGTACTTATTTTAAAATAAAATGGTAGGGGGAAAATTATATTGATAACTAATTGCATTGTTTTAATTCCATTTCAACTCATTAAACTAAAAAATGATATAATAATCTGAAATAATGATTTGAAATAAAAATGATACGTTATTTTTATTATAATATAATACCATCTCTAAACAAACTGATAATAGTCTCACCGAATACACCAAATATTACAGTTAGTAAAGTCATTAATATTATCATTACATATACTGCGGGGTGAATATCAATATTTTTTGATTGTTCATCTGGTTTATCAGCCATAATTCTTAGAATTCGTCCATAATAGTATATAGAGATTGCAGATCCAATTATTCCGATTATGGCTAACCAAGTATAGTCTGCTTGAACTGCAGATAAAAATAGAAAATATTTTCCAAAGAAACCTGCTAATGGTGGTATACCCATTAATGAAAATAATGCGATAGCCATGGTTGATGAAAGAATTGGAGACGTATGATAAAGGCCTCTAAAATTATTTATATGATCATTAGCGAAATTTTTGATTATTACTAATACTACGAGTAATGCAGTTCCTTTCATCAATATGTGAGCTGATACATGAAACAAAATACCCGTTATAGCAGTTCTTTTTGTTTCAAAATCACCTGCTCCATATGCGACGATTGCAACGGCGATGTAACCAGCTTGAGCGACAGTAGAATAGGCTAATATTCTCATAACTTTATCTTGAATTACTGCAGCGATATTACCAAATATCATAGATGCAGCAGCAAGAATTGAGAAAATAAGTACTGATGTAGAATTTAATGCAGGCATAGCAAAGAAAAAGATTTGAAAAACAAATGCGAAAGCCATTTTTTTACTTGATGCGGCTAAAAAGGTCACTACTGAAGTAGGGGCTCCAACGTAAACATCTGGTATCCAAAAGTGAAAAGGCACAAGACCGATCTTAAAACTGCAACCCGCTGCAATTAATGCTATTGAGGCAATTCCAAGAGTATTTGCACCTGTGAGTATACCAGAACCGAATTCAAATGAACCTGTGGCTCCGTAGAATAATGCTAAACCATAAATGATTAAGGCGGATGATAATGCACCTAAGAGAAATACTTTCATTCCTGCTTCAGCTGCATTTCTATTTTTCTTTCTGAAAGCAACCATAGCATATGTAGGAATAGAAACTAGTTCGTAACCTAAGTATAATGGTATTAAATTTTGTGATGAAGCAATTAAAAGTCCTCCAATGTTTGCTAATAAAAGTAGTGAATAAAATACACCTAAATCTAACTCAATTTCTAAATCATTCCATGATGCAATTACAACAATAATAGATGATATTAAACCGAATAGAGAAAATGCTAAATAAAATTCTTCAAAGAGAAATAAACTACCGCCTGGTTGTTGATAAGCTACCAATCTTGTCAATGCTGCGGAAGCAACTAAAGTCAATGTACTGATTATGACGATGTACTCTTTTGCTTTTTCTCTAAACAATATATCTGCAATTAAAATAAGGACTATACCAGTAAAAAGTGCCCATGTAGGAGCAAAAGCAGGAGTTAACAATACCATATTACATATTCCTCCATTTATGGCAATATACTTTCAGTGAAGAAATCCAGTACAGTCCAGAATATACCTGGAACTAAACCTAATAAAATTGAAAAGAAAGCTAATGCCAAAACAGGATAAATCTCCCACCATTGTGCAGGAGTGGTATTTGTTAATTCTTCAGTCTCTTTGTTAAATAATACTCTTTGAATTGCCCACAGATAGTAACCTGCAGTGATTATAATTGACATTACTGATATGACGGGTATCCATACCCATATCGTACCATATCCGATTAAATCAGAAGTGAATAAGGCAACAAATGTAGTAAACTCTGCTACAAAACCGGCCATTCCAGGTAATCCTGCAGATCCAAATCCTAACAGTACGAATAAACCAGTAGCAAATGGCATTTTATGGCCTAAACCTCCGACTTGAGATATTAATCTGGTGTGGTTAGATGTATTATGTTCAATTATACCAGTGAGTAAAAATAATCCTGGTGAGATTACACCATGAGCGATCATCATATACATTGCACCATTAAGTCCCCATGTGTTATAAGCGGCTAAACCTAATAATACAATTCCCATGTGAGAAATTGATGAATAAGCGATCATTCGTTTCAAGTCATCTTGTCTGAGAGCTATGAATGCAGGATAGACCATCGAGATCATACCTATAATAGCAATAATAATTCTTACAGTTTGTCCATTAAGGGTTTCAAAGTAAGACACGACTCCTCTGTCTAATGTTTGAACTTCAATATCTGCAAATAACCAAAATGGAATTCGTATTAAGCCGTATCCTCCCATTTTAAGTAATAAACCTGCTAAAATAGCAGAACCTGGGGATGGGGCTTGTACATGTGCATCTGGTAACCAAGTGTGAACTGGAACTTGTGGAAATTTTGTAACAAATCCAATAAACACCAACCAAAATATAGTTGTCAAAGTTGACAATTCAATATTACCTGCAGCAAAATTTATTGCAAGATTATTTTGGATATCTGGTAAATAAAATGTGTAAGATTTAATTCCGTCTACGATTGTATATCCGTTTAAATAAATTATAAATAGACCAATTAACATTACTAATGAAGCTAAATGTGTATAAATGAAAAATTTAATTGCAGCATATTTTCTATTTGCACCACCCCATATATGAATAATAAAGAACATAGGAACTAAAACCAATTCCCATGCAATGTAAAATAAGAACATGTCAAGCGCTATAAAAGTTCCAATTACACCAGAAAGTAAAACTAAAATCATAGCGTAATAAGTTGGCTCTTGCTCTTTGATGTAAAAACTACTTATTACTGAAATTAGAAAAACAAATTGAGTCAATAATAACAAAGGCATTGATAATCCATCAACACCAACTGAAAAAACCATTCCAATTGAGGGAACCCAATCAGCTTTAAAATGATAAAGGAAGCCGTCTGAAAATTCACTAGGATCGAGATTTATGAATCTCCTTAACCATAAAATTAGAGTATATAATGTGCTAAGAGATATTATAGCGACAGTGCCCCATTTTGCATTTTCAGGACCCATTTTTTTACCTGTTAAATAAATAGGGAGTGATAAGACCAAGGGTGCTAGTAATAGTAGTAAAAGATCGGGTTCATTCATTTAAATATACACCATAAATGATATAATTATATGATCTTGAATTTGGTCTTTTTTAATAGTGATGTTAGTGCATGAGATTTGTGTATTAGGTTGACAAGTAAAAATTATGTTTCTATGATATTCAAAACAATGTTGATATAGTAAGGTATGTTAAGATAAGTCCTAAACCGATTACCATCATTAAAGCATAATTTGGAGTCATACCTGTTTGTAATTTTCGTAATCTTTTACCAATAAAAGATATCCAATCACCAAGTAAGTTAACAAACTTGTCTATAATTTTTATGTCAAATTTATCAGAAGTATCGGCGACTGTTAATGTACCTTGAGTTATTACTTTATCAATTACAATTCCGTCAATGAATTTTTTATCTACTACAGAAAATTTATCCCCAACATTCATTACAGGATTTGAGGCAAACCAATAAATACCCTCATCAACATAGAAACGTCTTTCTGCAATTGCAAATATTTTGTGCATAACTGGATGATTTTGTAGTACTTCCAACATATTATAATGATAAATTGCTACAGCTAGACCAATTCCGATTAAAACAGCAAGGATTGATGGTATTGCAAATACAATATTGAATTCCGATTGATGTTGTCCTAATAAAGAGCCTAAATAATATTCAAAGTTCTTTCCAAGAATATTGAATTGACCTAAGCCTATTGAGAATGTCCACCAAAGAGACTCAATTATAACTAGTGATGCAATTATCCATAATGATATTCTTGTTTTTAATCCTGCTGGAGATGGATGTACCGTTTCTTTGTCATATCTTGCTTCACCCAAGAATGTTAAGATGAATAATTTTGCAGAGTAAAATGCGGTTATACCTGCGGTAATAATTGCGAGTATCAATAAAAATTGGTGTCCAAAAATATCACTTTCTTCCATTGCTAATAGGACAGCATCTTTTGACCAGAAACCAGACATGAGTGGAACACCTGCTAAACCTAATAAACCAATTAACATGGTCCAATATGTATGGGGCATGTGCTTTTTCAAACCTCCTAATTCACTAAGATTTGCATGAGGTTTGTGGATTGAATGGATTATAGCTCCTGCACATAAAAAGAGTAAAGATTTAAATGTAGCATGAGATATTAAGTGGAAAAATGAGGCAGTCAGACCACCTGCACCTAAGGCCAATCCTATAAATCCTAATTGTGATATTGTGGAAAATGCTAATACTTTCTTTAGATCATCTGCTGTTAGTGCCATTAAACCTCCTGCTAGTGCAGTGAGAGTACCGATCCATGCAATAAAATTAGGTGTGAACCAGATAAAGCTATTTTCAACAATAGATAAGTCAGTAAGGTCAATGGTGAAAAATAATGAATATATTCTTGCACCTAAAAATAATCCTGCTTTTACCATTGTAGAACTGTGTAATAATGCGGATACTGGTGTGGGACCTTCCATTGCTTCTGGTAACCAACCAAATAGTGGAAGTTGAGCAGATTTACCAACAGCACCACCAAAAATTAAAAGTGAGGGTAACCACAAGAAAGCCATATCAAATCCTTCAATGCCTATTTGAGCATAGTGCTTCAACCAATAATAGTCTAATGTGGGGGCCGTAATAAGTCCTGAATTAGTAAGATTAACTGTTCTTGACCAAATTAAGGCAATACCGATCATGAATGATACGTCTCCTACTTTGTTATAGAGAAAAGCTTTTTTCGCTGCTGAGGAAGCCGATGCTTTGGGCCAATAATATCCAATCAATAAATATGATGCAAAACCTAATAATTCCCAGAAAACAAAGGCCATAAAAAGATTTGAAGATAAAACAAAGCCAAACATTGATCCTGTAAAAAAGTTTAAAGTTCCAAAAAACCGTGTGAATGCACTATCTCCGTGCATATATTCTGTAGCATATAAATGAATAGTAAAAGCAATAATAGATAATAGTAACATCATGATGACGCTTAAAGGACTTAATGCAATACCCCATTTGAAAGGGCCAGTTCCACTTGGTAGAAAATTATAATCACCTACTACCCAATTAATTACAGGATGACTAATATTTTCTTTTGTTAAATTAAGTTGGGAAAAGTATTGAATAGTGACAATTAGTGCCATGATTACTGATCCACCTAATCCTGCTACGCCAATGTTACCTGTTAAGTTTTCATCAAACTTGAATTTAGTATCGGTATCTATGCTTTTTTTAATTTCAATTGCTCTCATAATCAACAGAGCGATACCTGTTAGAAACGGTATAACTATGACGAGAGCAGCTAAAGTGATTAAGGTATCATTTTCAACTAGATTTATTAAACTTTCTTCTGCCATTAGTTTGCTACCTCCTGTTCTTTTAGTGTAAATATATTGGATACAGTAATTTCTCCAAAATTTCTATAAACTGATAAAAATATTGCAAGACCTATTGCTGCTTCTGCAGCGGCAACACCAATTACTATTAAAGCGAAAATCCAACCATCTAAATTACCAATACCTAACCCAAACATACCATTGAAAGCAACCATTGCTAAGTTTGCAGAGTTCAGCATAATTTCGACTGAGATTAAGATACGCATTGCATTTTTTTGAGTTAAAACTCCAAATAAACCTCCAGCAAAAAGAAAACCTGATAATCCCAAGTACCAAGTGGCATCAATCATTATTTAGCATCCTCCTTGGTTTCATATCTCATCTTCATGATATCAGAAAGTTCTTCTAGTTCCCATTCTCGGATTACCAATTTGATAGATCCCAATAAAGCAGTGAGCAATAAAAGAGATAAAAACGGAATTACTACAGAGTATTCAGTCCAAAGCTGATGAGAGAAACGAGCAGTATCTAAAAATGCTTCAGAGACTGTCCTTTCTGAGTCTCCTAATACAGAGTTTTCTGTGTTATAATTTGTATTTGTAATTGCTAATATTGGTAATAAAATTAAGTTAATAGCCAAAATTAAAAATACTGAAATTTGAGTTCTTAAACCTTGAATTTTACCGAATATACTATCTCCTACAAATAGATAATCATCATGTTGAGCAAGTAATGCAGCGAATAATAATAGAACAGAAATTCCTCCACCATAAATAGATAATTGAAATGCGAACATAATTTCGGAATTAGCTATTAAAAATAATATTGAAATACCAACTAAAAATAGAATTAACCAGTATGAGGCTTGCATAGTTTTCTCTACAGTCCATGTCATATACATAGTAATAATTAAGAAAATTGCCACTGTGATAAAGATAAATTGTAGAAAAACAGACATATTATTCACTCCAAAGGTAATGCTTCATTGGGATTGATCTCACCATTCATAATGGTTAATCCTAATAAAATCATTAAGGCAAACAATGATACTGGTAAGAAGTATTTCCAACCAAGATTTAGAAGTTGATCAATACGAAGTCTTGCCAATGCAGCACGCATCCATCCAGCAATTACTACTAGAAGGTATACTTTTATTGTTAATGTTAAAAATTGAACAAATGGATGAGTTGCAAAATTCCATAGTGCACTTGATTCATCTATTGCCCATGGTATGGGATTGTAGCCTCCTAAAAATAGGTAAATAAATAATAAAGAATTGATGAACAGATGTAAATATTCAGTCATCATTAATAATGCATATCTCCAAGATGCGAATTCGGTTCTAGGACCCATTACTAATTCAGCTTCTGCTTCAGGTATGTCAAATGGTACTCGTTCTGTTTCAGCAACACTTGAAATGAAGAAGATAAAACCTAAAACAAGACCCATGAATGCTGTTTCATGTTGGATAAGGTTCCATCCATTAGCATATTGATATTCTGTAATTGAAATTAATGAAAAACTACCGGTAACTACTACTACTCCTAAGATACTAAAGAACATAGGTATCTCATAAGCCACTAATTGTCCTGCAGATCTAAATCCACCAATTAATGAATATTTTGAATTTGAAGCCCAACCACCAATCATCATGGCAGGTGGAAATATACTAAAAACAGCAAATATGTATAAAATTCCTATTGAAAAATTACCAGGTACTAATTGATTTGTACCCCAAGGCAATGGTGCAAAAGCTAAGATAGATGTCACTGCGGTCAATAATATAGCAAGGAAAAAACCAACCCTGTCTGCGCCAATTGGTCTAGTATCTTCTTTTAATAATAATTTTATTAAATCTGCAGGTATTTGTAAGACACCCCATTTACCTACATAAACAGGCCCTCTTCGACCTTGCATTCTTGCCATTACTTTTCGTTCGACCCAAGGTGCTATGAGTTGATTAACTAATATATAGGTCCCTAACAAAAATGTACCTAAAACTACAGCTAAAACTCCAACTACATTATCAGAAATATTAATATACTTAAAACTGTTAAGCCACTCAAAAAGTGCATTAAATGGTAATTGATTTGGATCATAATCCGACATATAATACTGCTATTTGATTCTATATTAAAATAATAATGATAGTGAAATCGTATTTTGATTGATGATTTTGATTTAGATTAAACATAATCAAAATAAATCTGTAATAAACTTGAAAATGCATAAATGATGATATATAAATTTTAATTATATCAATTTTTTAGTATTACAGAACTATTTTGTCGATGCCAAATATTAAAAGTAAAGCTGCGATAGTGGGGACTTTAGGTCCATCATCATCTGAAGAGGAGAAATTAAGAAAATTAATAGAGAATGGACTTGATGTTGTAAGGTTGAATATGTCACATGGGAACATTGAGGACCATAAACAAAGATTTGAATTAGTTAGAAGAGTTGATGAAACAATACCAATTATTATTGATTTATCAGGACCGAAAATTCGGATTGGAGAAGTAAAAGAAAATTTTGATTTAATTAAAGATGACACTATAATATTAACCAAAGAAAATGTTGTAGGAAATAGAGAAAAACTATCCATATCATATAATGAATTAATAGATTTAGTAGATGTTAAAGATACGCTATTCATAAATGATGGGATCATTGAATTGGAGGTAACAGAAAAATTTGAAAATGAATTGAATTGTAAAGTTATATCCGGAGGGCCTATTTCATCGAGAAAAGGATTAAATGCGCCAGGTGTACCAATTGGATTATTTTCTCCTACAAAGAAAGATTTGGAGGACATTCAAAATACTATTAATTTAGAGCCTGATTTTTATTCTGTATCTTTTGTAAGGAGAAAAGAAGATTTAATTAAAGTTAGAGAACAAATTGCAAACTTTACAACTGAAAGAGTGCCATTAATTTCGAAAATTGAACATCAAGATGCCTTAGATAATATAGATGAAATAATAAATTATTCTGACGGATTGATGGTAGCTAGGGGTGATTTAGGTGTGGAACTACCACCTGAGGATATTCCGTTAATTCAAGAAGTATTGGTTAAAAAATCAAATGATGCTGGAATTCCAGTAATAGTAGCTACTCAAATGTTAGAAAGTATGGTTAATTCTGCAAAACCTACAAGAGCAGAGGCTAGTGATGTTGCAAATGCGATATTACAAGGGGCTGATGCAGTGATGCTTTCAGCTGAAACTGCAACGGGAAACCATCCTATTGAAGCAGTAGGAATGATGGAGAGAATAATAAAAAAAGTGGAGCCGAGATTATTTGAAAAGTCAATTGAACTACAAAGATATGTAAATAGTATACCTGATAGTATTGGAAGATCAGCAGTATCTATGGCTGAAGCACTAAATGCAGATGTTATAATGGCATTTACAAGATCAGGCGGTTCATCCCAATCAGTAGCAAAATTTAGACCTAATCAAAAAATAATCGCAGTAACCCCACTTGATAAAACATCGAGAAGATTAAGATTACAATGGGGAGTAAATCCATTATTACTAAGTAGAGATTTTTCAGATACAGATGAGATGATATTTCAAGGAGTCAATAGTGCGTATGAGAAAGGGTTTGTAGATAAATTTGATACAGCGGTTCTTGTAGCAGGATCATTACTAGGATTACCAACTTCAACTAATTTGATTAATTATATAAAAATTGACGAGATCATAAACTCAGTTGGTGCAGAAAAAAGATTCATAGAAAAAAAGAATAGAAAAATCAATGATGTTTAAACTTTAAATTATGAGTAGCAAATAATATTGAAATATAATTCTATTTTGTCATCAAAAGAAAATAATTTTATAAATATATCTTAAACAATGTATTTTTGTTACTTAATAAATTAAATGTAAAGTAAGAAACGTATATTTATACAGTTATGTATCTTGAATTTACAAATGATTATTGATTGAAAATTATGATTTATAAATATATAAAATTTAAGAAATCAGTTGTAAATGGTTGACAATTTTATTTTATCTGCATTAAAAGGTTCACTAAGTAGTGGGAAAGTGATATCATTTACAAATTTGAATGAAAAGTCAGAGAGAGTCACCACTTATGATAGATTCGCATCAATTGCAGATGCCATTAAAGATATTTTTGTCAAAAAAAGTTTGATAAAATTTGAAGAAGGTATGTTTGAACTTGATATCAAAGAAACTAAATCAATAACACCTAGGTTAAAAATAAAAGAAAAAGTCAATCCAAATATCCCCATTATTGGTGTGGGGGGTGCCGGAAATAAAATACTGTTGAACGTAATTAATAGAATTAGAAGTTATGAGCTTGATATGAAAGTATTAGGGATTGATACTGACAAAAGTGTATTGAAAAAAGATAAGCAAATTAGCCATATATTTCAGATACCTGGCGCATCTAAGGGAACAGGGCAACAGTATAGAATTGCTGCAAAACTTAGTGAAAACTCTAAGACTGAATTGAAAAATAAAATACAAGAATACCTAAAGGAATTTGATTGGAGTTATGAACATGAAATTGTATTTATGTTATTAGGAGCTGGAGGAACCGGAGTAGGAGCAGGATTAGAGATTGCTAAAACATTAATTGAATTGGGAAAAAGACCTGTTCCAATTATTTTACTTCCTTCTAAAGATGAAATGACTAGAATAAAATTTATGGCAGCGGTGGCTATGTATTATTTTAACTATGCACCTCCTAAAAAGTGTTTAAACTTGACATCTCTCATTGTTGATAATGAAACTTTTGCTGTTAAAAATGATAAGACCCCATATAAAGAAATGATTTCGATTAGTAACGAAAGAATTGGAGCTACGGTAGCGGATTTAATATTATCTACAGAATTAAGAAGTGATGGATATTCATCAGATTTAGTAGAATTTCTGGAAATATTTAAAGAAGTCAAAGGTGTCGGGGTAATACAATATTTGAATATAAGAAATTCATTAAAAAATTTTAATGAAATATTGAAAAATAATCTTACGGAGTCTTTATCATTAGATGTTGATATATTTTCATCGACAAGAGGCTATTTTTTTGTGTCATCGAAAGCAAACTCAATACTTGCAGGAGATTATAGAGAATATATGTTGAATTTCTCAAATTCAGATATATTTTCTAAATTATATGAAATTGAGACTGAAACTGATTTTTTGGCTGTAAGAGGGATATATACTGGGATTGAATTACCTAAATATATTACTGAATTTATGGAATTAGCGGAAGATGCTCGTGTAGATATTTTGAAAAAGAATATTGAGAAAGTGAAAACAGGTAAAACAAATCCTAAGATAGATAAATTGAAGAAAAATGAGAAAATAGATGTGAAAACAGGTCAAGAAGTATCAAAAGAGAAAGCTGAAAATTTTGCAAAAATGATCAGTGAGGGAGAGAAAAGTGATTAATCAAAGTAATACAAATTCTTCGTTAACTCATGAAGATATCATATTTGATTTCGAAGACTTTTTAGAAAAAAATGAAGAAAGGTTACCAGAAGGTCTTGACTCACAGTATATGATATATGTTCCTGTGATTGAAAAGCCAATCAAAAATTTGTTTAAAGTACCAAAAGCGCTGATGAATTTACCACTTAGTGCAATCCTTCACCAAAATAATAAGACTATATTCACATTGTTTGGATTGATTTTGACTTTGAGTTTACCTAGTTTCTTGTTGATGATTTTTGCAGGATTTCAAACTGAATATATAGAAGGTAGTGACAGAAAAGGAGGAATGGCGATATCATTTGTTATCTTTATTTTATTAGGAGCAGGAGCATCCATAGTATACCTGAAATATATTTATGAAAGTATTAACAGTTTATTGATGTCTAGAAAAGCACCTTGGTTGGTTGATAAAATAAGAAGAGACTTCCTGAAAAACTATAAAATTCAATGGAATAATAATGCATTAATTTTCTGCTTAATCACACCATTAGCTATGGAAATTCCCATTTTTTTAATTTTAAGAGCAGCAAATGGTGGAGAATTACCTCTTAGCCTTGGATTTTTTATATTCTTGTGTTTATTAGTTGGTCATATGGGTATAGGAACTTTAATTTTGATCATGATAACTTCATTTAGATTCGTTATTATAAATACAAAAATGTATGATACTTTATTGCAAAGTATTACTGCAAGAGTAACAGGATATACTGAAGGAAGAGAGAGTATATTAAATAAAAAGAATTATGAGGTGGTGGGGGTTCTCTCTGATACGCCTGGATTATCAATTCGTTCATTAGGTGATATACCTGTGCTAGGTTTAGGTTCGGGAATTTTTAATGTGAATGCAATAATTTTAATTATTTTTAGTCCAATGTTAATTTACCCTCCTATTGGAAATTTTTGGGCGGATACTTTTGCACAACCAATAGATCCTGTGAGTGGAACATCACCAGATCCTTATGGTGTAAATTGGATTATTCTGATAGGGATCGCTGTATCAAGTATAGCTTCATTTGGTGCAGTAATAGGTCCATTAATTAGGATCACTAGAGTCATGGGTAATTTTAAAGAGAAAGCATTGACCGAGTTAGATCCTTTTATTTTTGATGAAATTACAGGTTTAGCTGTAAGACAAGATAATGAAATATCTCATGAAACTCAAATTCTGTATATTGTTAGAAATTATATTTATACTATGAAAGTTTCACCAGTAAATCCATTCAGACTAATTCAAATCATAGGTTTAGCGATTATTTATAGTTCTAGAATTTTACCATTAATTATAGGAGTGTTGAATTAATTTGATAGACAAAATATTCGACCAACATAGATTAGAAGTATCAATCATATCTTGTGGAGATACAGGGCAAGAGATCGGAGGAAAAATATCAAAGACACTTAGAGATCATGGAGCGATTGTGAAGGCAATGACAGTTACATCTTCGTTAGAGAAAGATCATGATGATGATGGATTTGACAGTCATGTATGGATTGATGAAAAAAATGATGGATTTGCTAAAATTTTAAAGGATGGAATAAATGCAGCGAATGAAAATATTGAAATGATTGATGAGTCAGTGAAAAAAATAATACCAGAAGATATCAAGGGTTTGTTAATAATAACAACTGGAGCTGGAGCAACAGGATTAGGTTGTTCATTAATTATTGCTAAATTGTTATATGAAAAATATAATAGAAGTCCACCAATTCTTACTTTGTTACCAGAGTCATTTGAAAATTCAAGGGTACAATACAATATATCATTATTTATGCATGAAATTGTTTTCAAGGAGGAAAATTATGGGAACCCTATTTTATTACTTGATAATAAACCTAATTTGAAAGAGTATGACAAGCCTTTTTCGCATGTTGCAAGAAGTAGATTAAACGTGATACCTACTGCATTTGCAGATTTATTATATGCGTCATATGAGGAGTTTGTGACAGAAGAATTTAGTTCAGGTGCAGATGATTTGTATGATGTTATGCATACGCCCGGGATATCAGTATTTATATCTGAAAATTTATCAGATAAGGGTAACCAAATTAAAGCTAGTAGATTTTCAGATGTAATAGCTGAGAGTGTGATGTCAACTACAGCTTTATCTGAGGAACAAGTATTTGATGCCAAAAATGCTTATTTTGGGTTATTTAATGTGGAAGATTCAAATGAGAGTTTAAGTTTTCAAATAGAATTTGAAGCTAGGAAATTATTTAGAGCATTTAGAGAAGTAAATCCATTCATTAAAATTGTGAAAACAAATGAAATTTATGGCAGTGAAGCAAAGTTGAGGGGGATAGTATCCGGATTACCTTTACCGAATAGAGCGCTACAAATAATGAGAATCGCAAGAAAATCAAGAAAAGATATGATTATAAAAGAATATCAATTGTCAAAAGAAAAAATAGATGTCAATATAGCTAAGTTAGAAAAAATGGAAGATGAATTAAAAAGTTATTTTTGATCATCAATGTTTGATTGGATTTTTTCCTTATTTCCAAATTTTCGTTCCTCTCCATTGATCAATCTAACGATATTTTCTCTGTGTTTCCAAAAAATCAAAACTAAGATCAACCAACCTAATAGAGTATATTCTACATAGTCTTGTAAAAAGTTAAATGTGAATGGAAGTAAAGAAACTGCAACTAAATTTCCTAATGAGGTAAATCGAGTAGTTCCAACAGTTATCAGCCAAGAAGACAGTAAGATTACAAATATAATTGGATCAAAAGCTAAAACGACTCCCGCTGTTGTGGCAGCACCTTTTCCACCTGAAAAACCTAAAAGCATAGAGTAACAATGGCCTACAATGGCCATGAAACCTGTTAGGGCATAAAATAATTCGGGCGATGAAAATAAACCTGACGAAGCGGTATTACCAGGTACAATTAAAGTAGCGATAAAAACTGCAATTGTACCTTTAAAAATGTCAAATAAAGCTACCATGATGAATACTTTTTTCCCAAAAAGTCTACCTGCATTGGCTCCACCCACATTACCTGATCCTTGTTGTCTAATATCTACACCATGTAATAATTTACCGAGAATATATGCAGGAGGAATTGAACCTAATAGATAACCCAATGAAATTGCTAAAAAAGAGATTATTAAAGCCACATTGTTTGATAAAACATTACTATTAATTATAATTTTGGCAATCAATTAAATGTTAGTTATAATTTCTTTTTACCGATGTCAAAAAAACAAAAATTTGAGACATATTTTATATCGTTAGAATATATGATTACTAAATGAAAGAAATAGTAACTGATAAAGCACCAGGTGCATTAGGACCATATTCACAGGGAATTATATTCCAAAGTTTAATTTTTACATCGGGTCAAATATGTTTAGACCCTGTTAATGGTAATTTGAAAAATGAGGATATAGAAAGTGAAGTAAAACAAATAATGGCTAATTTAAAAGCAATTTTAGAAAAAGGCGGAAGTTCATTTAAGAGTGTAATTAAGACTACCATTTATTTATCTGATATGAAGTATTATTCTGAAGTTAATGAATTATATGCGAGTTATTTTGATGGTAAGTATCCTGCGAGAACTACTGTAGCTGTGAGTTTACCGATGGATGCGAATGTAGAGATTGATATGATTGCGATAAAGGATAATTAAATTTACTATTTTTTTAATTTTTGAATTTCAAGATAATATAAAGTTCTCCAAAGCCATTCAAATGGCCCATATCGGAATTTTGAAACCCAGATAGGAATGGTAATTAATTGAGTCATCCAGACAACTATTATGATTAACAATTGAAATGTCATATCTAAATTCATTGATCGTAATCCTATGAATTCATCATAAAAAATGAGAATAGATATTATAGTTTGAAAAAGATAACTAGTTAATGCAGTTTGTCCGATATCGATTACTCTATTTTGAAATGATTTAAGAATATTTGATCGTTCGAGTAAAATTATTAATGAAATATAGCCTGTTGATTGTAATACTGCTGATGGGGTAATTAATGAAATGTAATAGGGTTGTAATTCACTTATAGTGATGCCTGTTAATGTGAGGAATATTCCCATTGGAATTAGATATTTTGCTAATTTTCGATATATTTGATCATCAAATGACCCTAAAATAAATCCCGATTTATAAAATGCCATACCTATGAGCATATTTGAGAATGAGAGTAAGATATATAGAATAAATACTGATGATTCTAATATTAAATCAGAGAAGATAATGATAGATTTGAAACCATTAGTCATCGTTGAATTATCAAAATATGCAGGAGTAGTCGAGCTTTGAAAAATTGTTGCAATTATATTTATTGGGATCGCTAAAATTAATAATTTTTTGCATGCTAATTTTCGAAATGGGAAAATGATAATTGCAGATATAGAGTATACAAATAAAATATCACCATACCAAATCAACAAATGTATAACACCAAGAACAGATAACCATAGATTGCGTCGAAAATAAATAGAAGTAGTTTCTTTATTATTGACATCAAGTTTATCAGTTAACAATATTATACTGGCTCCGAATAACATTGAAAATAATGTCATCATTTTTTGCTCAGCAAATAAAGAGATTAGCGAATATAACAAAAGGTTCCATGTGTCATATAATGTGTTAGGTATTTCAGAATATGAACTATAATATGAAAATAGTTCATCCTCTGTGTATGCAAATAGACTTATGTTAATCAGATAAATGCCAAGTATTGCAAAACCCCTGATTAAGTCTAAAGAATAATATCTGTGATTAGTCAATATTCCAAGCTAATATCTTAATTATTTATCTAATTTCATATGATATTGGAGTAAAAAAATAAGTTAATGATAAATAGAACAAATGGTTTATCTAAATTTTAAATATTTGATTATTATTGTGTTTTTGAATGACTAGAGAGGAACTTATAGAAAAAATGAAGGAATTTGAAGGAACTGCGGTAGATTTTGCAAGGATAATGAATAAATCACAGTCAGGTATTGAAGAAGATATAGAACATATTAGAACTAGCTTAAGAAATAATTCAGAATATTTATTGATGATTAAACCAGCTACATGTCTATTATGTAATTATTTCTTTTCAAATTCAAAAGCAAAAGCACCGAGTAAATGCCCTAAATGTAGAGGTGAGAAAATACAATTACCTTACTTTAAAATTATGAGAAATAAAAAATTTAAAAATTAAATTAGAGGACATTTTCGATCTTATTTTTTTGATTTATAAAATTTAAAATTAAATGGCCTGCTAATTTTGCAGTACGGTGATCAATATCAAACAATGGATTCATTTCCGTAATTTCAAAAATTTTAGATTGAGTAAAACTTCCTGCAAATTTTGCAATAGCAATAATTTGTTCTGAAGTTAGACCTGTGGGAGAAGGAGCACTTACTCCTGGTGCATCTGATGCTTTGATAGAGTCCATATCGATCCCCCAAAAAATATTTTGTGATGAGATTTTATTTTTGATTAGTTCAAAGATTTTTGGTAAT
>Ga0255766_10000789_pt1 | contig 29112 bp, 36 predicted proteins | sample 071ome_23_FD_179966 | JGI IMG/M metagenome (GOLD analysis project Ga0255766, IMG submission 179966) | Coastal salt marsh microbial communities from the Groves Creek Marsh, Skidaway Island, Georgia - 071403BT metaG (version 2) | ecosystem: Environmental > Aquatic > Marine > Intertidal zone >...
TTTTATTTGTTTTATTTTTATTTTTTTTTTTTTTAATTTGATTTAAAATACTTTGTTCAAGTTGTTTGTATTTTTCATCATTAATATCTACATTATAATTAATATTAGTATTTTTATTATTTTTATTATTTCTAATATTTTTTTTGTTAAATTTATAATTATTATAATTTTTTTTATAATTACGATTAGAACTATTTTGATAATTATATTTTAATCTATCAAAATTCTCTCTAGATTTATTAAATTTATTAAATTGTTTATAAAAACATTCATAAGAAGTAAAAATTAAATTTATTTTTTTTATTATATTTTCATTAATATTATATTTATTATTTAATTTATTTTCAATAATCACATAATTTTCAAATAAACTATCATAGTTCATTATAATTATATAATATATAAAATACGTTTTTTTAAATTATTTATAAAGTATATTATAATATAATAAAATTTTTTTAAATATGATTAATTTTTCATTAGAAAGAACAGAAAAATTAATCAAAGAAATCTATGAAACATTTAATATTTATAAAGCGGTTTTTTTAGTTAATGAAAATTATATTGATAATATTTATGAATATTTAATATCAAATTGTTTTTCTGTTTCTATTATAAATCATAATACTAATAAATTAGTTGAATTAGATAATTTTTTAACACATAAAACAAGAATATTATTAATTAATGAAGAAATTATAGAATTCTATAATGATGATGAATTTAATTTATTAATTAATAAATATTTAAAAAGTGAAATTAATGAACAAAAATTAAATAAATTTTTAGATTATAATGAAATAAAAAATTTATTTAGTGATATTAATTTAATCATATATATTGATATACCTCCTATGACTAATTTAAATTATTATAAAAAATTTGGTATGAAAGACTGGGATGATATAAACAAAATTATTTTATCTATTTAATTTTTTTTATTTAATTAATTAAATTAATTAATTAAATTAAGTTAAGTTTTTTTTTAAGATTCATATTCTCTCTAGCTGAATTTAAATAAAGTTCTCTTAATTGCATATTTTCTAATTTTAATTTATTATATTCTATTTGTATTTTATTTATATTTATTTTATATTCTTTTTCTTCTTTGTTAATTTCATAGGATTTGTGTCTTAAACTTTTTTTATGAGCATTATAAGTATTTTTATTTTTCCAATTAAAACCTGGATTACAATCACACGTTAAAACAGATACAATTTTATTATTATTTTCCATTATGATAATATTTTTATTATTTTTAATTGTATTTAATTGATTTGTATTTAATTGTATTAATTCTAATTATTATTAAATTAATTCAATTTTTAATAATGAAAATAATAATTTAAAAAAAATTATTTATTTAAAATAAATGGTAAAAAATTTATTAACAAAAACAAATATATTAATAGTAGTAAGTTTATTAGTTGTATTATTAGTTGTTCTTAATTTAAATACAATTAAAAATTTATTAAATTTTGAAAAAAAACAAATAGAAAACTTTAGTATGTTAGGAAAAACTCCTAATACTAAATATAAAATTGTATATTTTTATTCTAGTAATTGTAAATTTTGTCACGAATTTAATAAAATGTGGGAAGAATATACTAATAAAGTTAAAAGTGATGAATTATTAAAAGATAAAATAGAATTTATGAAAAAAAATATTGATTCACCTGATGTTTTAAATTTTATAGCATCTTCTAATTCAATAAATGAAGAAAGTTTTGGTGTTCCAGAAGTTATTATATTTACAAATCAATTAGATCCTGTTACTAAAGTAAATAAAGTTGCAAAAATATCTGTAGTTAATAATGATGGTGAAACAACTGATACTATAGAAGCAATTTATTCAAAAAGACAAGCAAGAAGAAATTTAGTTAATTTAATGAATTTTACATATACTTTTACTAAAGAAAAATTATATTAAATTAATTATTTAATTAAATAATTTTAATAAAATTATCATTTTTTGCATAATTATAATAATATTCTATGATTTCATCATTTAATATATAATTATTATGTTCATTTTTTATAATTTCATTTAAAATTTTACTTTCAGTTTTAATAATTTTATTTAAATCTATTTTATAAATTTTAAATTTATTAAATTCTTTATTTTCTAAATTATTAAATAATTTAGAATTATTTTTTATTAATCCGCATATTATATAATAAATGTATTCAAAAATATTATTATATTTATTTTTTTCAATATTATAGTCAATATATACACCTATTGTGTCTAAATAATTATTTTTAAAATAGTTTAAAGGAAATTCATAATATAAAGCACCATCAACATAAAGACAATCATTATATTTAATCGGTTTTGCTATAATAGGTATTGCACAACTCATACAAACTGCATCTATAATATTTAATTCAGGTGTATTATTAATATCACAATATTCTAATTTATGTTTAGTTATATTTGATACAGTTGTAATAAAATTTTTACCATATAATTTAGCACATTCAATAAATGTTAATTTATTTTTATTTAATTTAATTTTTAAATGTTTAGTTAATATTTTAAATAAAATATTCATATCTAATAATCCATTATTAAAATATAATTTAATTAAATATTCATCAATATTATTTAATATATCATATTCATTTTGTATTAAATTTAAAAATTCATTAAATTCATCTTTAAAAATTTTATAAATTTCATCAATAGAATAATTAATTAATAAAAAAAAATTTATTATTGTTCCAACAGAACATCCAATATATTCTTTTATATTTTTTATATCATTTTCTATTGTTTTTAAATAACCTAATATTATAAATCCTTTTAAATCACCTGAACACAACACTAAATTTTTATACATTTTTATTAATTAATTAATTAAATTTAAAATAGATTATAATGATAATATTAATAATATTATAAAAATATTAAATAATATAGAATGGATATAGAAGTAGGTGGTGGTTCATATGAAAACAAACCATTAAAAGTAAATATATATGATTTATATAGAAATATAAATGAAAAAAAAGAAAAAAAATTATCTAATTTTAATGAGATATTATATAAAATTCATAACAAAATAAAGAAAGCAGCAGAAGTAGAGAAATATAATATAGTATATCAAGTACCTGAATTTATTTTTGGTATACCAAATTATAGTTTAGATAAATGTACGGCATATTTAATAAAAGAACTAAGAAGTAATGGATTTCTTGTAAGATATTATTTTCCTAAAATATTATATGTTTCTTGGAACCCTATTGAAATTAAAAAATATAAAAAAGAAAAAGCTTTAGGCTTAAACGAAAAATTTAAATCTACTAAACAAAATTTATATGAATTAACTGATTTAAATAATAATTATAAAAACTCTAGAATTGATATCGATAAAAAAATTACAAATAATAAAACAAACAGCATCGTAGAATACCAAAATAATCCCCACAACAACTTGTTTAATCTTAAAGGAGAAAGTACACAATATAAATCAGAAGTGTTTAAACCTATATTACAATATGACCCCAATGTTATACCCACATATAATTATTATGCATATAGCTCATTAAATCAAAATGTTGTAAATGATACTAGACAAGATATTAATATACAAAATTCAATACAAAATTCAATGCAAAATCAAGGATATAATTCAAATGGAATTGATAACTTATCTATAAATAATAATAATTTTATAGAACCAAATGTAAAATCAATAATAGATATTGAAAATGATTTTAATAATAATTATAATAATAATAATAATAATAATATAAAAAATAAAAAAAATAAAGGATTTACTGAAGAGAAATTTAATAAATATCTTAAAAAAAAGGAAGAAAAAAATAAAGAAATAATGATAAATAATACACATATAACAAGAGAGTCTTTAGAACAATATCATAATGATATAAATGATTATTATGATGAAAAACCTAAAATACCATTTAAAAATTCTATACAAAATTCTAAAGGAAAATTTGTTTTAGATTTAACTTAATAATAATTATTAAATTTAAGTTTTAGTTAAATAAATTAAAAATTAAAAAATTATAAAATATAAATATATTAAAAATGACCGTATTAAATGGTTACGCTGATTTAAATGAGGTATATGGTTCAGATTTTTCAAAAAAGAAAAAAAAAATTAAAAAATTAAAACAACCTGCTTGTGATTATTATTCTAAAAAATATAAAGATGGTAATGTTGAACCATCACATTCTAATGCATTTGTAAATGAACACGCAAGTTATCAAATTGGTGAAAATAGCAATGAAATTGCAGGTACAGATTTAAAATCAAAATATGATGTTAAAAAAAGAACCTCATCTAAATATAAAGAATATATTGATAATGAAGAAGAATTAGATTATTTTGATAAACTTTATAGAGAACACGAACATCAACCTCTTGAAAACACCGATGGTAACAATATTATGAATTATAAAGAATTACAAGAAGAAGATGAAGAAGATGATGATAAAAAAGATAAAATGAAAATAAAAAGAAGAATTAAAGTTGACACATTAGGTAGACCTAATCAACACCCATATTATTTAAAAGATGAAGAAGATGAATATTCTCCAGACAAACATTATTTAGATTTTGGATTATTTTTAATAAGCGGTATATTACTTATTTTTATACTCGAACAATTTGTTCGATTAGGTATTCAAATACGTGAAAAACACTTAAATTTAAATAGACAACAACCTATGTATTATGTACAACAACCTGTACAACCTGTACAACCTGTACAACCTGTACAATATCAACAAATGCCTTTAAATAGACCTCCAACTATGCAACAAGGAGGTAATCCTAATTTTGTTCAATCTATGAACGAAATAAATAATTCTATGAATATGCAATATAATATGAATGGTATGAATACTATGAATGGTGGTAGCGTTTATGCTAACACAACTAGTAATTATCATCAAGAATATCCAAATTTAAGACCCAATAGTGTTATGACTAATAACACTTTTCAACCTATATAAATTAATTAATTAATAAACTAATAAAAAAACTAATTAATTAATTAATTAAATTAAATAAAAAATTTAATTAAATTAATAAAATGAATTGTTTTAACAAAAAAAATATTGATTTGTTAATTTTTATTATTTTATTTTATATTATTTTAAATTATAGTTTAAATATTTCTTCAATATATCCAACTTATTTATTAGAACTATTTGAAGAAAAAATAGTAAAAATAATTCTTTATTTTATATTATTTTTATTAGTAAACTATAATAAAATTTTGGGATTACAATATTTAATTATATTATTAACATTAGAATTAGATGTTCTTTTGTTTTATCAAGAACATAATTAAAATTAATTAATTAATTAAAATAAGTAAATAAAATTTAATAATAAATTAATAAAATAAATGAAAAACAATAAAAATTTTTTAAATTATCAAAAAGATTTATTTGATAATATATTAAAATTAAATGGAAGTAAGTTTATGGCAGGAGTATCATTATTAATGTTAAATTTAGGAAGTAAATATTTAATAATGGATTTAGCAGAAGGAACAAATCAATTACTTAAATTAAAAATAATAAGAAGAATAACTTTATTTTGTTTGTTTTTTGTAGCAACACGTCATATAATTGCAAGTGTATTATTAAGTGCAGGATTTATTATATTTACACAAGGTTTGTTCAATGAAAAATCTAAATACTGTATATTACCTAAAAATTTAAAAAATTTAACAATTGATAAAAAAGATTATGAAACAGCAAAAAATATTGTAAAAAATTATGAAGAACAAGCAGATAATCCAAATAATAGAAATAATAATAATGATTTATTTTTAAATATTAAAGAACACTCAAAAAAAAATAATAATTATCTTTTAAATAAAAATCAATTAATTAATTAATTATAATTATTAATAATTATAAATTATATATTTTAATATAAATTATTTAATATGAATAATTTAATAACACTTTTGAATTTAATATTATCAATATTTTTAGTAATAATAAGTATATATGTATATAATAAAATTAATAATTTAACACTATATGATAAAAACAATCAAACACAACTATATGGTTTAGTAAAAGATTTAAATAATAATTCTGATAAATTAGAAGAACAAATTATTAATAATATGGATGATATAGATAGATTAGAAGATACAACTGCATTAATGGAGAGTGATATAGCAGCTTTACAAACAACTGAATAAAAATGATTATTAAATAAAATTTATTATTAAATAACGTATGTTTTAAGATGACCAACTCTGATAGTGGTATCAACATAAATTTCAAAACCAGCTTTTAATATTTTTTTACAAAATGACACGTCTTCGCTACATATATCTCTGTATTGTTTATGTTCAAGTCTTTCACTTTCAAACCATGGATATTGTATTTTTTCAATAACTCCCTTTTTTATTAACATCCATCCTAAACCACTATAAGAAACTTTTAAAAATTTATTATCAATTAATTCACAATTATTTCTTTTATTTTCTAAAATTGTATCATCTAAGAATTGAAAAGTTCCATTATTTTCCCAATAATTTAAATCCCAATTTTCAACAACAGCATATTTAGTACCACCTTCCATTTTATATAATCCACAAACAACATCTTTATTTGCGACTAGTAATTTAATAAAATTTTGTACAGAAAATATAATATCACTATCTATCCACATTATATAGTCATAATCAATTTTTCCATCAAAAGGTTTTTGGTCAGGACCTCTTCTATTATCACCACATAAACAACTTGAACGAGCAAAATGAACCATGCTACTATATTTTTGTGATATTATAACTTTAATATCTTGTTTTATACACCATTGTAATAATTCAGACCATGCTGTTAAAAATTTACCAGAAAAATTATTACCAGGTAAACAAAATACTATTTTTAAATTCCTCTTTTCTTCATTCATTTATTTTTGTTTTCAATTTAAATAAATAAATTTTATTAAATTTTAAATAATTTATTCTTAAAATAAAATAAACATTAAATTAAATTATGACTAATAGAATTACAAATAGTGAAATGGATGAAATTTTAGAAAAAATAGATTTTTCTTATCCTTTGTCTATTAAAAATATTTCAAATCAATTTAATAATTTATATTCTAAAGACAAATCAAAAAAAGTTAAAAGAGATTATCTAATTTATTATTTATGCAAATCTAATAAATATAGAAGAGTTGAACCAATTGAATTATCATCTAATAAACACAAAGTAAGTGTTTGGACAAAAGTTTAAAATTCGTAAATTATAAAATAAAAATAATATAAAGAATTAATTAATATAATAATATGTTTAATAAATTTTTTATATTTTCAAATAATATTAATACTAGAATGTGTAAAATTAATTTACCTTTTACATTATATAGAAAAAAAAATAGTTTTTTAAATTTTTTTTCAAGCAAAAAAAATAATAAATTAGAAAAAACAAATAAAGAAAATAAATCTGATTTATCTAATGATAATAACGCTGAAACAGATTATAAATATTTAAAAATAGAAGAAATTGAAATGGATGATGAAAATATTAGGTCTCCTGTAATCAAAGAATATTTTATATAAAAATATAAATAATTAAAAATAAATATTAATATTAATTATACTAATGATACAAGAAATTGGTTATTTATTATTATATATTGCTGGATTTGGTTTTTCTGATTATATTGTTAAATATTATAAATTAAAATATATAAATTATTTATTATATTATCTATTTATTTTAATATTAGGTTTAATATTAATAAATAAACAAAAAATTAATAATAAAAAATTGTTAATATAAATATAATAAAAATTATTTTATTAAAATTTAAGAATATGATTATTATTTTTATAATTTTTGAATAGAATAAGAAAAAGTTTAGTTCTTAATTAACTCTTTCTTATTTTTTTTTGTTTTTTTTAGTTTTCTTGATCATTTTCATCCTCACTGCTGCTGGTGTCATCACTGTCTTCTCCTGCGTCGTTTTGCTCTTCACTGCTGCTAGCGCCATCATCGTGTTCTGCGTTGTCATTTTCTTGTTGTGCGTTGAAAAAACTGATTTCTTGTTCAATCATCTTTTGCAGTTCTTTGGCGTGAAAAGGGCTTTCATTGATTTTTTCGAGGATGAACTTGCAGAGTTTGAAGTGACTTCCACGTCCAGTGAATCCGGCGTCTTCTTTTTCTTCTTCGGTGAGGAGCAAATCTTTGAACTTTTCCTGAAAGTCCATGGTCTTGTAGTGTGACACGATGACAGAGAAAGCGGTTGGCTTTGTCTTCTTCTTTTGTGTTTTTGTGGTGGATTTCTTCATGGATTTCTTCGGTTTGTCAGATTTGTTGAGCTGAAGCTTTTGAATAAACTGCTCTTTGAGCGATGTGATTTCTTCTTCGTTTTGTTGAAGAGCGGAGTTTTTCAGAAGTTCTGCGACAAAAGAGGTGAGGATTTCTTGTTGTTGATTCTTCACTTCCGTGATGACAAGAGTGTTGAAGTTTTCAATGAGAGAGACCATTTTGAAAGTTGCGGTTTTTGGTATACACACTAGTATTTGTTAATTAGCTAAGAAATTTTGATATATTAAAATTCAAATTTTTAAAATATAAAAAATTTGAATTTATTTGATTTATATTATAAATAATATAAACAATATAAACAATATAAACAATATAAATAATATAAACAATATAAATAATATAAATAATATAAATAATATATTATTTTTATAAAAATAATTTTTTAAATTATATATTTTTTTATTTTTTAATATATTATTAAAAAATTGCTTAATTGGAATAAGCTAAACCACCCATACCGGACATAACGCGAAGTACGTTGTAGTTAACAGCATATATATTAACAGTGTTACTGTTATTAGCAATTTTAAGTTGAGCGTTATCAATTCTTGAGAAATTGCAAGTACCCGATGGCTGATGTTCTTCGGGTTTAAGGGCGAATGAGTATACAGCAATTTGTGCTGCGGAAGCTTTTAATGAAGCAGCAGCTACTATAGTTGCAGAACAATCGAGAGGTGTACCAGTGTGGTGTTGCCATACTTGTGTTTGTGTAAAATATTCACGGGGTCTTTCGGCAAATCGGTCGTGACCATTAAGAACAAGTTTTGTATTTCCTGCACTTAAATTACTTCTAATACCATCAACACTAACAGCACCTGTCCATACAAGTTCTTTGACGGGATGATTGAAGTTAAGGTCAATGGAAGAACCACTGTTCGAGGTGTGTTGAAGTTGTTCAATAAGATATTCGTGCGAAACTTGAGCGAAACGTCTGCGTTCATCAGTATCAAGATAGATATAGTCAGCCCAAAGTTTTGTATCATTAGAATTGAGAGTAACACCTGTAGGTGATGCAAATGAGACACTTATTTTAACTTCGTGGTATTGAAGAGCAATTAATGGAAGAGCAAGACCAGGATTGCGATTGAACCAGAATTGAAGTGGTACACGGCATACTACACTTGTATCAGTTAGTGAATCATTTTGATCACTATCTGTTCTAGTCATACCAACACCGCCAGCACAAGCGAGATTTTGGAAACGAGTACCACTTCCTGCAGAATCTATAACACCCATAACACCTGCAGAATTTGGTTCAGTAAGTTCAGCCCAGGCTTCCATCCAGTGACCCCAGTGTTTATCAATTTGTTGACCACCAATTTGAACTTCAATTTCATTAATAATAGCGTGTCCAACATTCAATCCCTGGAAAGAACCAGTAGTATCATTTCTTTCTACTGTTAAATCGGCTTCAAGATACATACGGCCTACAAGATCACCATTGCGCGAAATAGTAGATGTAACTTTGTTTCCAACTGCAACAGCACCATTAATTGTTTGATCAACTGCTTCCATAGCAAAGTTAGTGTGACGACGGTAGACAACTTTGAAAAAGGTAATTTGAGGATTACCTGTAAGATAGATATCTTGAGCACCATAGGCAACGAGTTGCATTAAACCTCCTCCCATTTTTATATATTATATAAAGAAAAAAATTTTAAAAATTAAACAATAATTAAATATATTTTTATATATTTTATTAAAAAAATAATTATTTTTGATTTTATGTTTAGTTGGAATAAGCCAAACCACCCATACCAGACATAACACGGAGTACGTTGTAGTTGACAGCATATACATTAATTGTGTTAGTGCCTGCTGTATTGCCATTACCAGCAATTTTAAGTTGAGCGTTATCAATTCTTGAGAAATTGCAAGTACCCGATGGTTGGTGTTCTTCGGGTTTAAGGGCGAATGAGTAAACAGCAATTTCATCAACAGAAGCTTTTAAAGCTCCTGCAGTACCATCAGCACAGTTTACAGGTGTACCAGTGTGGTGTTGCCATACTTGTGTTTGTGTGAAATATTGAGGGGGTCTTTCGGCAAATCGGTCGTGTCCATTAAGAACAAGTTTGGTATTTCCACTTGGAAGTACTGTTCTAGTACCATCACTCGCAACATTACCAGTCCATACAAGTTCTTTGACGGGGTGATTGAAGTTAAGGTCAATCGATGGACCAGTGTTTGATGTGTGTTGAACTTGTTCAATCAAGTATTCGTGAGAAACTTGAGCGAAACGTCTGCGTTCATCAGTATCAAGATAGATGTAGTCAGCCCAAAGTTCAACATTAGAAGGAGTAATTTCAGCATTGGCAAATGTTACACTAACTTTAACTTCGTGGTATTGAAGAGCAATCAATGGAAGAGCAAGACCAGGATTACGGTTGAACCAGAATTGAAGAGGAACACGGCATTTAGGATTATCACTTGCTGAAGCTAATGAACCACCAGCACGAGCAAGATTTTGGAAGCGGGTACCTGCACTATTAGCTGCATCACCTAAAACACCAGCATCATTTGATTCAGTGAGTTCAGCCCAGACTTCCATCCAGTGACCCCAGTGTTTATCGATTTGTTGACCACCAATTTGGACTTCAACTTCAGAAAGTGCAGTATGACCAGGATTGTAATTAGAATCAGTGATTGTAGTATCAAATTCAAGATACATACGGCCAACGAGATCACCATTGCGCGAAACAGTAGATGTAACTTTGGCACCTTTACCTGCAGTACCATTAATAGTTTGGTCTACAGATTCCATAGCAAAGTTGGTGTGACGACGGTAGACAACTTTAAAAAAGGTAATTTGAGGATTACCAGTAAGATAGATATCTTGAGCACCATAGGCAACGAGTTGCATTAAACCTCCTCCCATTTTTATATATTATATAAAGAAAAAAAAAAATTAAAAAATAACTTAAAAATTAATTTAAGGAATTTTTAAATTTAAAATAAAATTAATGAAAACAACAAAAAAAAATAAAAGAAAATGTAATTATAAAAAAACAACACATACATTAGATATTTGTCACGAAAAACAATTAAAAGAATTTGAAAATAAATATAATAATATTGAAAAATTAACAAAAGATAAAAAAAATTTAGAAAAAAAAATAAATACTTTAAAAAAAGAAAAAATTAATGAAACAGATATTTTTATTATAAATCAAAACAAAATAGAAAACAAACACGAAAAAATATTTGAATTAGAAAAAAAATTAAAAAAAATTAATTTAGAAATAAATGAATTAAATAATAAAAATAATGAAATAGATTATTTATCTAAAACAAGTGATATATTATTTAAATATTTTGATTATGTTGAAAATGAAAATGATGATGACGATAAAAAACAAAATAAAAAAATTGTCAATTTCTTTAGTCCTTACAAAAATCTTGATGATAATAATAAAACAATAGAACATTTAGGCAAATCCGATTTTCAAAATTCTTTAAACCGTGAAGATTTATTAGAAAATTATTTATCTAAAACCGACAAAGATTATATTAACAGCAATCTTAAAACTTTAAAACAAAAATGTTATTATTGTAATTCTGAAAAAATTAATGAATTAACTAATGATGGTATATTATATTGTACTGATTGTAATACAATTGATTATATTATAATAGACAATGAAAGACCTAGTTATAAAGACCCTCCAAAAGAAATTAGTTATTTTAGTTATAATAGAATAAACCATTTTAATGAATGGATTAATCAAACACAAGGAAAAGAAACAACAGATATACCCGAGGAAGTTTTTGATAAAATTTATCTTGAATTAAAGAAAAATAAAATTAATAATATGGCTACATTAAATTATGATAAAATTAAAGCTATATTAAAAAAAATTAAAATAAATAAATATTATGAACATATTCCTTATATATTAAATAGAATAACTGGTAGAGTAAATCCTCAATTAACACCTGAATTAGAAGAAAAATTAAGAAATATGTTCAAAGAAATTCAAGTACCATTTTTAAAACATTCCCCACAAAATAGAAAAAATTTCTTAAGTTATTCTTATGTATTGCATAAATTTTTGGAAATATTAGGTGAATATAAATATTTACCCTATTTTCCTCTATTAAAATCAAGAGAAAAATTACATCAACAAGAACAAACCTGGAAAAAAATTTGTGAAGAATTAAATTGGGAATTTATTAGAAGTATTTAATTTTTTTTATATTAAATTTATATTAAATTTATAAATTTCAAATAAAAACAATTTAAATATAATTTATATTAATTTAAACAATAAAAATTAAGAAATTAAGCAAGACCGCCAGCAGGCCATCCTACAAGACCAGCACCAACACCGAAACCGGCACCTTGACGGGCAGAACCAGAAATGGATGGAGCAAACAAATCAAGAAGCGAGAATGTGGCAGCAGCAACAAGACCAATGCTTACTACATCAACAACTTTTAAGGCTTTGCCAGGAAGAGCATAAGCTGCAACAGCAACAACTAAACCTTCAATAAAATATTTGAGTACTCTTGTCATAACTTCGCGTGCATCTACACCGTTCATTTTTATATTATATTAAAAGAAAAAAAAATTTAATTAATTTAATTAATTTAATTAATTTAATTATTAATTAATTAAATTTTAATAGAATATAAATTAAAATAAAAATTTTAAAAATTTATTTAAGGTTTTTAAATTAAATATTTAATTAAAATGAGTAAAAATGAAAATTTAGTATCTGTATCTGAAATGGATTATTTAGAAGAAGATGACCCTATAAGAGGACAACAATATGTTTGTTTATCATTTTTGTCTCCAGAAGAAATAATTGAAAAAAAAGATGTATTTATGTTTAATAAATTTATATCTAATTTTAAAAAAGAAGTTAATGAATTATTTACTAATTTAAAAGAAAAATATAAAGAAGAGGATGATATTATACAAAGTATAGCAGATAAATATCGTTTTTTATTTAATGATAAATGGATACACGAAGAGTATCAATATTTTTTAAAAGAAAAAGAAGAAAATTTGTCAAAAGAATTTGCCGAACAAGTAGATTTTCAAACAAGTGTACGTGGTATTAAAGTACGTGGTTCATATGAGACTATGAGAGAAGCACAAATAAGAAGTGAAGTATTAAAAAGGAAAGATAAAAAGCATAATATATTTATTGCTAGTGTAGGTTGCTGGTGTCCGTGGGACCCAAATCCAGATAATATTGATGACCAACATTATTCAGAGGATCGTCTTAATACATTGATGAAAAAATACAAAGAAAATCAAGCAGCTAAAGATGAATTGTTTGAAAATAGAAAAAGAGAAATGATAGAAAATCAAACAAAGAAGAATGAAGAAATTAAAAAACAAAATGATTTAAATGATTTAGAAGAAGCTAAAAATGATGTAATATGGAGTAGTGGTTTAGATGAACATCAAGAAATTATTGAAAATTTTAACAAAACCCAAGATGAAGAAGAAACTAAAAAAGTCTTTGAAGGTTCTGACCCATGGATAAAAAATAAAGAAGAAAATGAAAATACTGAAAACACTGAAAACACTGAAAATTAAAACATAACAAAAAATTAAAAAATTTATATAAATATTATTTAAAAATATTATTTTAATAATTTTATAAATGATAATTATAAAATTATTTACTGATTTTTGTAATGATGAAAATATTTATAAAAGATTATTACTAAATTATAATTGGGATTTAGATAAAAATTATAATGTTAAATATAAATTTACATATGGTGATGATTATACACACGCTATATTATTTAATTGTCCTATGCCTAAATTAAATATAGATAAAAATAATGTAATAGGTCTAGCACAAGAACCTAATTTTTTTCTTAATATTAATTATAATTTTGTTAGATATTGTATTGAAAATTTAAAAAAATATTATATTGGAAATTTAAATTATAAAGGATTTAATTTAAAATATCCATTTATAGAAAAATTTTCATATTATTTACCTCATTTTAATTACAAAAATATTAAAATTAATCATAAAACTAAATTAATGAACTATGTATATTCTAGAAAAAATAATAATATTAATACTTTATATAGTTATAGACATCTATTAGGAAAAAATATACTTGAAAATAATTTAAATATAGATATTTATGGTTCAAGTACAAACAATTTAAAAAAAATTTATAATAAAGAAAATATAAAATATCATTTTGATTGGGATGATGTTTATAATGTCTATAAAGATTATAAGTTTAGTATTGTAATTGAAAACACAACACATCCAGAATATTTTACAGAAAAAATTATGATACCTTTGTTATGTGGATGTATACCAATTTATTTAGGTTGTTCTAATATTGATAATTATTTTAAAAAATACGTAATTCATTTAAAAGGTAATATTAATGAAGACATTAAAATAATTAAAGATATTTTAGATAATCCCGATAAATATTATAAAGAATTTACAATTAATGATTTAAAATATGTTGAAGATACAATACATCTTAAAAATCTTATTAATAAAGAATTTCTTTAATTAAATAAATTAAATAAATTAAATAAATTAAATAAATTAAATAAATTAAATAAATTAAATAAATTAAATAAATTAAATAAATTAAATAAATTAAATAAATTAAATAATAAAATAAATAAAATAAAATTAGTAAAAATTTAGTAAAAATATTTATTTATTTTTATAAAATAAATGAAATTTTTTATTTTATTAACATTATTTGTAGGGATTATAATGGTTATGCATGGTGTTTATAAAGAAGATATTGATAAAGAAAAAAAAAATGTTAAAGTAGAATATAGATTTATTCCACGTTCTTATTATGATGAACAATTATTCTCTAATAATTTTGAAAGTAAATTTAGTAATTTATTTGATGATAATCCTACTGAATGGAGTGCAAATCAACGTTTAATACCTTCTGATGCTAATGAAAAAGAATAGATTATTTAAGATATTTTATAAGATTTTTATGTGCTTTTTTAAGAATTTTATCACGACTTACTTGATTAAATCTTAATTGTGGTGTATTCATTCCTTCTATATATATATTTGGCATTAAAGTAATATTATTTAAAGTATAATCTAATGTAATATTATCTACAAGTACAACTTCTATATTTTGCATATGAAATAAATATCCGTACCAATTATCATCAATATATTTAAAATCACTTATAATTTCTTTATTTAATATATTCATTATATTTTTTTTACCACAAATACCAGCAAATCCATTAGGTATTTGAAATAATCCATCGTGATATGTATATAATGTACTTATTTTATTTGGATATTTTATACAATTATCATATAATAATTTAATAAATTTTTTATCATAACACAAATCATCATCACAACATATAATAATATCATTATCTTTAATAAAATCTAATGATAATGTTGGATATATTTTTGTACTAGGACCATAATCATTATTACATCTATTAATATATACTTTAGTTACTCTTTTTAACCATTCTGGTATTACATATATTCTTTTTTCAAAATCTATCATACTGTTTGAACATATTTTTGGTATATTTATTATTATACAATCTGGTTTTTTTTCTTGTAAAATTAAATGATAAATTACTTTTTTAAAATAATCTGAAATTAATCTATCAGGCAATGTCGTTAGTGATATATATACATTTATCTTCTCATTTATTTTATTATCTAAATTTTTATTATCTATTACATTTATTAAACGATTAGGATTATTATAATATCTGTCTAAATTCATTTTAATAATTTAATTAAATTAATTAAATTAATTAATTAATTTAATTAATATTAAAAATATATATTATCTAATTTATATTAATCAATCTATATTAATTTTTAATAATATATAATTTTAAATAAATTTGCAATGAATATATATAATAATTTATTGATACATTTTTCTAAAGAAAAAAACAAAGGATTAATAACATCTATAGTTTCATTTATATTTGGTAATTTATTAAATATATTTTTAAATAAAAAATTAAATTTTGATATTAAACAAAGTACATTTATATCATTATATATATTTGCTAATTTAATTGGTTATACATTAGATATTTTATTTGCAAAAGAAAAATTATTTATAAAAAATTATAATGGTACTAAAAATTTTTATGGTAAAATTCCATTCAATGATTATAATACAAGATTTAATTTTTTAATTTATTCATTCTTTTCAAAACATATTATTAGATTTATTATAATTAGTTTATTAGATTCAATTATAGGTTTAATATTACTTAAATATATTATAAATATTTTAGATGAATATGAAATTTTAATGAATTGGGAATATAGAGATTTAGTTGTTGCTGCATTAGTAGTTTCTTTTACATTTAATCTTTATTTAAATCATTTGCGTTTTGATTGGGCATACGAACATAAAGATAATTTTAATACAAACTTAATAATATATTCTTGGTTTACATTAACTATTATCATTATTGTTTCAATTAGAGATAATTGTAATAATAATGAAAAATATAAAAATAAAATTATTAAATAAAATTAATTAATTAAATTTGTGTACATTAATTTTTGTAGCATTTTTCTTCTTAGCTTTAAACCTTTCCATATCAAATGCTTCTTCTTCATCTAATTCATCTTCGTTTTGGTCATTATTAATCCAAAATTGGTTTGCACCAATTCTATAATTTTGGTGTTCATTTGCTTTATACCAATATACACAATCTTCTAATTTATTTGAATTAGAAGTATTATCTATAACTAAACATTCGTAATTTTCTGTACATTGGTCCATAACTTGTGAGAATATTTCAAAATTTGGAAACATTCCTGCGTAATTTTCATATATTCTTTTTCTATTGCCTACAATATTTTCTCTTAAAATAAATACATAATCAATATTTGTTCTAAGATTAGGAGGAATTCCTAATGGATATTGCATAGTAATAATAAAAAACATTTTTAAATGCCTTCCATTCATAAAGATAGCTCTAATATTTTTGTCTTTTGCCCAAGAACCATCATATAGACAATCATCTAAAATTAGAAATGTTCTTGGGTCAATTCTTGAATGTCCATAAGTTTTTTTTTCATTATTTAATTTTTTCATAATTAATTTTTGTCTTTTTATTACATTGTCTATAAGTTCTGCATTTACTTCTTCGTGTATAAATATATTTGGAACAAAATCACCATAAAATTTATTAGCACCTTCTGTTCCACTTATTACAGTTCCAATAGGTAAATCAGTATGATAATATAATAAATCTTTAACTAAAAATGATTTACCTGTTCCACGTTTTCCAATGAATACAATTACTTTATCATCTTTAATTTTTGATATATCGAATTTTTTTAATTCTAACTTCATAATTAACAAACACAAATATTTTTTTTATTTTTTAAATACGCATTACTTCTATATTTTTAATTTTTATTTTTAATTTTTTTTATTGTTATTAAACAATAAATTATAGAGAGTAAAAATATAATTCCTATATTATTTTTCAATAACATATAATTAACAAATAATAAAAGTATAATTATTAAATACACAAAATTATTATATAAAATATAGAATTCATCATAAAATACAATAACACCTAATAAAATAATTATTATTAAATTTTTTAAATCACCTTTTATTTCTAATGGTTTAAATTTATTAATATTTTTTTTCATATTTTATTTAAAAACATTTTTTTTTTATTAAAAAGGTGGTTCACCTTGTTTAATATGATTCATTACATCATTATTATATGAATCTGTTGAATATAAAGAAATCAATAAAGACACAAATATAAATATAAATAAATATAAACTTTCATCTTTTATTTTTTTTATATTATTATCTAAATTTTTTATATCATTATTTTGATTATTAACTATTTTTAATTCACTGTATTTATAATAAATAAAAACAAATAGTAAAGATATTGAACCTGATATTAATATTTTATAATTATATATAAAATCCATTTTTTATATTTTAATTATAATATTTTTATTATCATTTTTAAACATAATTTATATATTTCTAAATTATTTAAATTAATATTTTCTTTTTAAAACAATTATATTTTTATTAATTAAAATGTATAAAAATTATAATATTTTTATCAATGTAATTTTATTAATTTTAATTATATTCATTGTAAATTATTTTTTAAAAAATAATAAAAAACTAGAAAAATATACTTCACAAACCCCACAAACCCCACAAGGTCTTATTACTACATCAATAGATAATTTGATTAATGATATGAATACAATTCAAAATGAACACAATATAAATGAATCAAATTTACAAGATATCATTACAAAAACTCAAGATGTAATAAACCAGATAAATAATAAAATTACACAATTACAAACACTAATTGGAAATGATGAAGAAATTAGCCAATTACGAACAACAATTAATACTCTAACTCAAAATATAAGTAATTTAGAACAAATGATTGTAAATCTAAATAATAATAAGGAAAATAATTTACAAACTCAGCAAGAATTAGAAAGAGAAATTAATAATTTAATTAATTTAAATAATTTTCTTGATGAACACCCACGTTATAATGGTGAAATAATTGAATCATTTTCAAATAATAATATACAAGTTGTAAATATTGATGGTAATCCAATAACTAATTCTACTAAGTTTAATATAAATACTAATAATGTTAAAATTAAAATAGGTCATAAATATTATTTAAAGAAACTTACTAATCCTGAATTTGTACATATAAATGATACAAACACAATAACAGACAATGACACTGTGCCAGATATACCAGACACAAGTTGGTTAAATATTATGGGTTATCAAAAAGTAAAAGAAATAACAACTGGTAATACAATAAGTAATCCTAATGGTGAATCTATATGTGCTTTTGCAGTATGGCCTAATTGGGGTTCAACATGGGAAAATACTAATAAAAATAATTTACCAAGTAATATAATATTAAAGGATAATAATGGTACAGAATTATATAATAAAACATTTAATTGGTGGTATAAACTCTGGTATTGGTATCAAATATATAATTATAGTGATGATAAAGATGAAGATCGTTGTCAAGTATATTTTTTACCATCAAATAGTACATCAAAATCATTTCAAATAGTTCATGATGGAAGCATTAGATGTGCTATTTTAAAAAATGATAACGATAATAATAATTGTAATTCAGTTACTATTATAGCAGATCGTGATTGTCCATCATATATAGCGAAAGGTTGGTTTCGTATAAATAGAAATAATAATGAGAATTTTATGAAAGATAAAGATTTAACTAGTGAAACATCAATTTCTTTTACAAATTTAAATGAAAGAGTTTTTTTTATTGATGGTTATTTTAAAAATGATGCTCGATATAAGGTGAATGGTCAATGGTGTGATAATAATATTTTAATAAAATCAATGAATTTACCTGGTTATAATTTATTTAATAATGATATTATATCAAAACATCAAACAATGCAAGACAGAAACAAAGATAGAATGTGGAATCGTGCATGGGGAGGATATTCATTCGCATGGCGAGGATATTATAGTTATAATATGAGAAAGTATCATAATGCACTTAGGGAATTAGCACAAGATTATAGTTCAAATTATTTAGATTTAGAATCTGAAAAAACTGTTTTAATTGATTCTACTTTTAATAATGATTATTTAAATTATAATTATAATAATAAAAGAATTGAATATATAAATAAAACATCAAATTATAATAAATATAATTTTAGCTTGACTGATAGCTTAAGTGATGCAACTGACTTTAAATTAGTATGTAATTCTAATGATACTGATTGTAGTACCGAACCAGATATTTTTCGTACAGGTAGAACTTATAAAATAAAAACAGCATCTGGAGATAAGTATGTTATGGATGATCTAAATAATATAATATCTGATGATAGCCAGGGTAAATTAACACAACAAGATATAGATACAATTAATAAACGTACAAATCATACAGTTAATAAAATTTCATCTTCTAACCACTATATATTAAATGTACTGTAGCCTAAATATAAATAATTCTTAAATATCTTCATAATATTTTACTATAATTTATTTAATATTAAAATAATTGATAAAATTTATTAATTTAATAAATAAATATGAAAATAATTAAAAGATTAATATTAATTATATTAATACTTCTAATAAATTCTGTGTTATTACAAAATAAAATTAAAAATATTAAAGAAAAATATAATCAACCTAGTCCTTTACACGAATCAGAAGAAAAACACTCTGAATTAGTAGAAACTAGAGAAGATATAGAAAAAAAAATTAAAACAGAAAGTGAATCATCTAGTCAATTATTTAATAATAAAAATCAAGAGCTTGAAGATAGAAAAAATGAGTTAAATGATTTAAATAATATTGCAAATAATGTATCTGATATTAATATTTTTAATAAAACAATAAGTGATTTAGGAGCAGAAAAATCTCAGTTAAATAGTTATATTTTAAATCAACAAGATACAATTAAAACACTAGAAGAAGATATAAGTGATTTAAATAAACAGATTTTAGATAAATTTGAACCAAATTTATATGAATTAAATAATTTAACAAATAAAAAAAATTTTCATTTAGTGGATGTATCTAATAATAATTATTTAATGTTAAAAATTTTTGAAAATATACCAGTATTAAGTTCTATAGATGATATAACAAAAAAATCAAACAAAGAAAAAACAATTTTTCAATTATTTAAAGATGATAAAGATTTAAATTATATTTCTGACCCAAAAAATATACCTATATCAAATTATTCTTATAATGATACTTATGTATTAAGTAATGAAAAACACGGGTATTTAAGATTAGATAATAATAATACTGTATTTTTATTATTTGAAAAGGGTTCAACACTAAAATTAATACCAGTAGATAATGAAAATAAGAAGAGTTTATCTATAAAAAAAAATTTATCTATAAAAAATGGTGATAAATTTAAAATATCACATATTCAAAAAAATAATGATAAATTCTCAAAAAAATTTTTAGCATATAATGATAAATTAAATCAATATAGTTTTAGTAATGATAATTTAACTCCTTCTATTTTTAAATTTGAATTTATAAATAATTAATATTTATATTAATATTTAAAATATAATATGAATATAAAATGAATATAAAATGAATATAAAATGAATATAAAATTAGTATTTTAAATTAATTATAGTTATTTTAATATTTTTATAAATTAATAAATTATGATATTAGATACAATAATAACAAAAAAATTAAGATTTAATTTAAAATATTTATTAATTTTTATTTTAATTGTTTTAATTATTTTTGTGTTATTAAATAATTATAAAAAAATATATAAAAAAAAAGAGGGTTTTTCTAGTAAATAAGGAATTGTAACAGATACAAGTGGTATTAATTTTACAACAGGTCGTTTTATAGTAAGTTCAAAAGATTTAGCCGATGAAATAGATAGATTACGTGAAGAATCAAAAAAAATAGATGGTGTTAATAAAGATAATTTAAATAAATATATAAATGATTTAAAAAAAATTCAAAATCAATTTAAAGATAATGATGGTTTTCTAAAACAAATTCAAAATATACAAGAAAATATTACTACAAAATTAACGGAATATTTAAATGAAGATCGTTTTCAAATTGTTGATGATAGTGAGACTGGAAAAGAATATATTGGTATTGTATCAAATGATGTAATAAATTCATCGTGTAGAACAAATAAAGGTGAAAGTATATTTAATAAATGTAAGAGTGTTTGTCAACAAACTTGTATAGATAATGATATGTGTTATGGTTATAATTATACAACTGATAGTGATACAAGTGATAGTGATAATAATAATTATTGTGAATTAGTTATAAGTAAAAGAGAAAAAAATGATACTGAAAAAAGTGAATTAAGTAATACAAAATTTTTTAAGAAAATAGGTGCTAATCCACATAATTGGAATTATACAGTTTATAATAGAAAATCAGCAAATCCTAATGTTATATCTATTGAAACATTAGAATTAATTGATTCTGATAATATAATTAAGTGTTCTAATAAATGTGATGCGTATAATGATATAAAAAATAAATATTGTTTGTCTTTTACATATGGTGCAATAGCTAAAGAGGATAGTAGTAATGGTGAAGAATTTGTAAGAGGTTGTAAATTGTATAGTAATGTTTTTAAAAGAGGTGATTCTGAAACAAATAATATAATAGATAATGATAGAACTAATTTATATGTTAGAAATTATCATGATTTAGCAGACACTTCTAAAAAATTAAGTGTTATGGTCAATTATGAACCAGATACTCCAAAAAAAATAATAAAAGAAGGAAATATAAGATTAAAACTTAAAGATGATAATCTTCCATTTAAATATTCAACTTATGTAAAAGATAGAGACCTTCAAACAAATAATCACGAATTATTTGGTTCTAGTAAAAGTAAAGATATTATAAATCTTGAAATATTTAGTAATACAATATATGATGATGATGATGATGATTTAAATAATATTTATAAAAATGTAAATCCATTAAATAATATACAAAATTCTACAGATATTAATCTTGATTTTAATAAATTATTGCATAAAAATAGTATTATACGTTTAAAAACTAATGAAAATATAATTGCAAATAGTTGGCCACAAGACATACACTGTGGTTATAAATGGGGTAAAAAAATTAAATATTTTTAATAAAATAATATTAAATAATATTAAATATGGGTTATCCATTTACAAAACAAAATAAATCGATTACAAAAGTTTATTGTACAAGACATGTTCAACGTGAAATAAATAATAATAATACTTATTTTATAAAAAATAGTCAAAATTATCTTGCATATTCTGACAGATTAGATTTAACTAAATCAAATAATTTTAATTTAACTAAATTTGAAATAGAAAGAGTAGAAGATATAAATTTTAATAGATATTCAGAATTAGATAATAAATCTGATTTTATATATAGTGGAGATACAGTATTTATTAAACAAGAAAATTATTATTTATCAAAAGGAACTGATGGTAAATATAAATTTACAGAAAATAAAAATTTAGCAACTAAATTTATAATTGAACAAGACTAATATATTTTTAAATTAATTAAATATTATAAAATATTTAATTAATTTAAAAATGATTAAAAATAAATTTATTTATTATATTTTATCTTTAATTATTATAATAGTTTTAATTAATTCTTTAATAAAACAAAATAAGATTTTTAAATATATAGAAAAATATGAAGATATTAATGCTAATTCTATAATTTATGCACACGCTAAAAGATTGATAAATAAAAATACCATTAATAATACTGATTTAACAAATACAATAAAAAAAGTTAATGATATACAAGATACAATAAATAGTCAAAACAGTATATTGGATAGTTTAGGTGCTACTGATAAATTAAATGAATTTACAATAGATAATCAAAAAGATTGTATATTTAGAGATTATAGTTATAAGATTCCTGGAACTACTTTTGATAATTATAAATGTATTAATGGTAAAAATTGTCATAAAGCGTGTGCTGAACATTGTCATAATTCAGATGAATGCTATGGATTTATTGTTCAAAAAAATAATAATAAAGATATAATAGGTATAAATAATGATGATAATACAAGTTGTTGGTGTTCTAATGTATGTCATTCTGGAAATGCTAGTTTTAAAATAAATTCAGATGATAAATATATGTATACAAAAAAGAGTATTAAATTATTAGATGGTTTAGCAAATTATAGAATAAGTTCTGATACAGATTGTTCAGGAATAGCTACAATTGGTGGATTTACAAGAAAACAATTAAATAATGATAGTCATAATAATGCAGATAATATTAATGAATGTGCTACTAGATGCACTAATAACTCACAATGTAAAAGTTTTAATTATGATTATTCAAAAAAAGAAGATGAAAATGTATGTAATTTATATGATGATAGCTGTAATTTTTTTACAAAAAATTCTAAAGATGGATTTGCAGATGGTGATTTATCTATTTTAAATGTTCAATATTTTCAAAATAGTTTTATAGACGGTAATTTAGATTTAGATTTATCTAAATCTACATATGGCTTAACTACTCTGCAAATACCAGGTAATTTACCTAATATAGAACATATTTATTAATTAAATATTAAAACTTATTATATATTTAATTAAAAACTTAATATATATTTAATTAAAAATTTAATATATTTAATTAATAATTAAATATTATTTAATTAATAATGAATAATTTAGAAAATAATAAATTATCAGGATTATATTACATAAAATTATTAATTATTATATTATTTTTATTAATATGTTTATCTTTCATTAATAATAATTTAATAATAAAAAATAATAATGAAAATTATTATAATTATGATAGAGATTATATAAATAAAAGTGCGATTTTAAATATTTTCAAAAAAGATAGTGGAGATAATTATAAATTAATAGGTTTAGATAGTGGTGATAAAAAATTTGGTATTTATGGTGTTGAAATACAAACATATTTTACAAATTTTGAAGATACTTTAATAGGAAGTAAAACACAATTAAGTGATGATAATAAATTTAAATTATATGAATTGAATGAACAATCTTATAATATTGATATTCCTGTTATACAAGATATACGAGATAGAAATCTTAATATTCAATTAAATATTCCTTTTTTAGTTAATATAAATGGTTTTGAATTACATACAAATAATTATACACCATCTCGTGAAAATATTGATTTTAAAGGATTAAATTTAGAACAAGAATGGATATCTCTTTTAAATAATTATAATACGGTAGAAACTACTAGCACTTCAATAATAATAAAAAATATAAATACTGATAATAATTCATTTATTAATTATAAAATTCAAATAAAAAATATTGGTCAAAGTCAAAGTAATATTGAATTAAATAATATAGTTTTATATTCAAGATTTAATAATATAACACAACCTTCATTAATTTAATTATTTTAATTTTTATAAAAATTATTTAATTTAAAATAAAAAAATTAATTAAATAAATGAAGATATCAAAACATCACAAAAATGTTTTATTATTAATAATATTAATATCTGTTTTATATATGATATTATTAGTACATAAAACAAATCAAGATAAAAAATTAAATGAAAAATTTATTTTAAATTTAAATAATGGTTTAAATAATGATTTAATGTATATAAATAAAAAAACTATAACTGAAATTTTAGACAAAATTAATTAATTAAAAATAAATTTTTATCTAATTAATATTTAAATTAATATTTAAATTAATATTAATTTATATTAAATGATAAAATATACTAATATATTAATATTAATATTAATTATAGTTGTGTCTATTAAAATTAAAAATAATATAATAATTATGGAAAAATATGCAAATGTTATGGAAATTAATGAACCTAAACCTCAAGGAACCGCTATGGAATCTGCAGTTTCAATAAGTAATAGTGTTGTAAACGAATCTAAAATAATTAAAGATATTAATAATGACGTAACAAATAAAAATACACAAATAAATACTATAAATAGTAATATTGATACAGAAATTGAAAATATAGATGTTTTACTTGATACAACAAATGAAGCATTAACAAAACTTAGAGATTCGTTATAAAAGATATTTTAAAAATTATTAATTAATAAATTTTTATTAGATATTGAATAAATTTTTTTTTTATTTTGAATATTAGTATTAGTAATATTATCATTTAAATAATTTTTTATTAATTCTATATCATCTTGTTGATTATTTTTTTTTTCTATATTAATATCTTCTATATTAACATCTTCTATATTAACATCTTCTATAATATCTTCTTCTATATTAACATTTTTTATAATATTTTCTTCATTTATATTTAACAAAATATCATCATCATTATTGTTTTGTTCATTATCGTTTTGTTCATTATTATTTTGTTCATTATCGTTTTGTTCATTATCGTTTTGTTCATTATCGTCTTGTTCATTATCGTCTTGTTCATTATCGTTTTGTTCATTATCGTCTTGTTCATTATCGTCTTGTTCATTATTATTTTGTTCATTATCGTTTTGTTCATTATCGTTTTGTTCGTTATTATTGTCTTCTTCATCAGTATTTAATATAATATCATCATCATCATCATTATTGTCTTCTTCATCAGTATTTAATACAATATCATCATCATCATCTTGTTCATCATCGCCATCGTGTTCATTATTGTCTTCTTCATCAGTATTTAATACAATATCATCATCTTGTTCATCATCTTGTTCATCATCGCCATAGTGTTCATTATTGTCTTCTTCATCAGTATTTAATACAATATCATCATCATCATCTTGTTCATCATCGCCATCGTGTTCATTATTGTCTTCTTCATCAGTATTTAATACAATATCATCATCATTATCTTCCATTTCTTTAAGAATATCATTTTTATCTTTAACAGGATTAAATATTTTTTTAGAATTAGATAAATTATTACTATTATTGCTATCATTACTATGTAAATCATCGGATATTTTTGAAATAAAAAAATGAATAGTATTTTCAATATTATCTTTTATAATATTACTAATTTCTTGTAAATATAATTGTTTTCTTTTATTATTAACATTATGATAAAATAATTGAGGTTTTTTCCAAAAATCTCTTGCTGAATTTATATATAATGTATGAATATAATTATCAATAGAAGGTATTTTAATATTTTTAGTATTTAAATTAATAATTTTAAGATGAATACTAAAAAGAGTTTCTAAGATTTTAGATAAATAATCGCATTTTGAAACAATTTTAATTCTTTTTACTTCTTTATCAATAATAGTTTGATTCCATTTAGGAACATTTTCTAAATTATCTTGAAATTCTTTTAATATAAATTTGTTTTCTTTGTTTGAAATTTTTGTATGTTGATAAATACTATCAAAACCTTCTTTAATATGTTTTGTTAAAATATTTTTTAAATTAAATAAATGATGTTGTTTAGTTTCTATTAATAAATTATCTTTACTTTTATTATCTATATTTAATAAATTTATATCAACATTATCATTATAAAACTTATTATCCATAATTTATAATAAAATTATAAAATTAATAAAAAATTATTACGCAAAATTTTTATATTAAATCTATTTAAAATTTTAAGTATATTTTATATATATACTGTAAATTTTTTTTTAATATTTAATATTTTAATATTTTTAATATTTAAACAGTATTAATAGATTTGGCATATGGGTTAGTATCTAATTGTGAAAGTATGTTTGGTTCAAATCTATAATCATTTTTATAGACGGTTTTATCTTTTGTGACTTGCATTCTATCAATTGTAGGAGTTTCAATATGTACATTATTATAATTTAAGTTTTCTCTTGTTTGTTTTTGGTCACATTCAACTTTTTTATGTAAAACATTCATATTATCTATTTGATTAAATACTTTTACACTTGTTTTAGTAGGTTTACGTTCTTTTAATAAAATTTCTTTAACTTGATTAATAGTTGCGTTATATTTATCATCATATAACATATGTTTGTCTGCTGCACTTTCACCAATACCATAATAGTCTTTATCAGATGTGTATTGTTTATTAGTGTCTTTAGCGTCAACTTTAATATATTTGTATGCATCACCTTGTTGAAGATTACCAACATTACCTGTTTTGCCTTTACTTTCAGTAGTTTCACGGATAGTTGTTTTGGCTACATATTCTTCAGGATTATAAGCGATAGTATTTTCTTGGGTAGATTTAAAATTGAGTAAAGTGCTATCGTGTATTTGTTGTTCTTTAACAGTGGTTCGTGCGATATCATTTGGGTCATAAATAGTTATTTTAGAAGGATTAGTATTTTGAAAGTTACCGAATGTTCTAGGATGAGTAACAGCATATTCTTTTTTGCTTATTTTCATAATATCTAATAATGGTGCGGTGATGCTTTCAACAGCAGATACAACATTATTTTGAACTGTACGTGTTGATAAATCAGAACGGTGTGTAGGTTTCATATCATAACAAGGTCTTTCCATTGCTTTTGCATTTTGAGGGTTACCAGATTGTAAATACATATCAGGTGTTTGTTCAAAATCTTTACTAACACGATTTTTGCTAACATCACCTATATCACCAGGCAAGTCTCCTTTTTGACCATCAATTGTTCTTCCTTCGAATGTTATTTTTGGATTTGTCAATACTCTTCTTTCATCAACTGTTTTTGGTAATTCAAATTCTCTTTTATTTTCTTGTTGAACACCACCAGATGGTTCTGCGGTATAACCTTGATTTAATCCTGGTCCAACTCTAATTTGTTCAAAAGGTAAATTGTTTGCTATATATTTTGAATCAACATAGCGAGATCTTTGAAATTCTAAAGTATTGGCTTGACCACCTACATTATCAAAGTTATTTTTAATATCACCAAAATATTCAACTTCTTTTTTTTTTCTATAAAAACGATTTTCACCTGTATATCTATCTAATCTATCTTGTGCAAAATTATCCATATCTATATTTTGAGTTATTTTACTACCAAAAAAAGGTACCATATTATTATGTTTAAATTGTTCTTCATTCATTTTAACATCTGCTAAACGACTGTATATATTTCTATCTGTTCCTAATTCTTTTTCATTTATACCAACAGTATTATTATTATCTAATACATTACTCGCTCTTTTTATAGTCTCTTCTATAGTTTTATTAAAATGTTTGCCAGAATATACAGAATCAACAGAAGGTTTCTCATTTTTACTAATTTCTACTCCATTTTTTTTTTTTTTAATATTTTCAC
>Ga0255766_10000803_pt1 | contig 28764 bp, 27 predicted proteins | sample 071ome_23_FD_179966 | JGI IMG/M metagenome (GOLD analysis project Ga0255766, IMG submission 179966) | Coastal salt marsh microbial communities from the Groves Creek Marsh, Skidaway Island, Georgia - 071403BT metaG (version 2) | ecosystem: Environmental > Aquatic > Marine > Intertidal zone >...
ATGCTGAATACATTGGTAGAGCGAGAGTTAAAAAATTATCAGAGTTAATTCCTAGACAGCAATTTGACATTCCTATACAAGCTGCAATTGGTTCAAGAATTATTGCTAGAGAAACCATCAAGGCCCTTCGCAAAGACGTGACAGCAAAACTTTATGGCGGCGATGTTACTAGAAAAAGGAAACTTTTAGAGAAACAAAAAGAAGGTAAAAAAAAGATGAGGCAAATTGGTAAGGTAAATGTTCCTAAAGAGGCCTTTAGAGAATTTCTTAAGCAATAATGTTTATTCCAACAATCTTTAATCCTGACATACATGAAAGTGATGAGCTAGTTGAAATTGGCGATGAAAAATTTCATCATATTAAAAAAGTTTTAAGAAAAGAAAATGGTTCTGAATTAAAAGTTACAAATGGACAAGGTTTAATTTTGCAGGGTAAATTGCATAATAGAAATGTAGAAATTAGCTCTAAAAATATATCTAACAGAACACTTAGCTACTCTATTTTTTTACCCCACTTAAGAGAAAGAAATAGGTTTAGATTTATGCTTGAGAAGCTTACAGAATTAAATTCCCATTACATATTCATTGGTTTAACTGAAAATTCCCAGAAAACAAATATAAAAGAAAACAATATATTTTCTTGGCTTGTATCAGCAATAGAGCAATCGGGAACACCTTTTATTCCTGAAATAGAGTTTGTTCCTAGGTTAGATTTTGATAAATTTACAAATGGTCTTGATATTTCAGGCAAAACACTTTTAAAAAATAAAAAAGAACTTAAGAACATAGCAATAGGACCAGAAGGTGGATGGTCTAAGTCAGAGTTAGCCAACTTTAAATCATTATTAAGATTAACCGACAATTCTTTAAGAACCGAAACGGCAGCTATCACAGCAGCTTCTTTAATGTTGTAAACTAAACTATATGGAACAATCTATTTTTGAAAAAATATTAGTTGGTGAAATAAGATCTGAGATAATTTACGAGGATGACTTTGTATTTGCGATTAATGACATTAACCCTGTAGCAAGAATACATATATTGATTATACCAAAGAAAAGAATTGATACATTAAATCAGATGAATGAAGAAGATACAACATTATTAGGTCGTATGGTATTAGTAGCAAAAAATTTAGCTAAAGAACAAAAAATTGACGATACAGGATATAGAATTTTGATGAATACAAATTCTGATGCAGGACAAACTATATATCACATTCATTTGCATTTAATTGGTGGGGAAGAACTAAAGGGAATTTAGTGTTAAAAGAAAAAGAAATACCTTTAGGAACTGAACTAGTAAATATATTTGGGGTAAATGATCAAAATTTAAATTTTTTAAAATCTCAGTTTCCAAATTCAAAAATAAATCTTAGAGGTAACATTGTTTACCTAGAGGGTTCAAAACAAGACATACAGAACGTAACCAGTATTATTGATGAGCTGCTCATCATGAATTCACAAAATAAAAAAATTGATGTTGAGGATTTAGAACTTATGCTAAGTTTTCAAACTAATAAAGAATCATTAGATCAAAAAAATAATTATATAAATGTTTATCAAGACAAAATTATTAAATTAAAAAACTTAAGTCAGTTTAAATATATAGAAAACATCAACAAATCAGTTGTTACATTTGGTATAGGTCCTGCTGGTACAGGAAAAACTTTTTTAGCTGTAGCTAGTGCTGTTAAATTATACGACGAAGAAAAAGTAAAAAAAATTGTGCTCACAAGACCTGCTGTAGAAGCAGGAGAAAGACTGGGCTACCTTCCAGGTGATTTGTCTCAAAAGATAGACCCATACCTTGTTCCACTTTTTGATTCACTAGAATATTTTTTTGGTAATGAAAATTTACAATATTTAATTGAAAAAAGAGTTATTGAGATTGTCCCGCTAGCGTATATGAGAGGTCGTACTTTAAGTAATGCTTGCATTATTCTAGATGAGGCTCAAAATGCAACTGTTAGTCAAATTAAAATGTTTCTTACGAGAATTGGAGATGATTCTAAAATCATAATAACTGGCGACGAATCGCAAGTTGATTTGCAAAATAAAGAATTTTCAGGTCTAAAAAAAGTTAGGAAAAGTTTATCAAATATTGAAGAAATTTCTATTTCTCTTTTCGAAAATAAAGATATTGTGAGAAATAAGATAGTCTCTAAAATATTAGAGGTATTTCCAGAAAAATGAACAGTTTATATATTCAGCATATTAGGAAAATATTTTACCTAATCGTATTTGCAGCAGGTGTTTGGTTTGTATCATTTACTATTTTTCCTGAAAATCAGATAGTCAAAATAGAAATTGGTGATAGATCACCAGCAAATTTTTCAGCTCCAAGATATTTAACTGTGGTAGACGAACAAGCTACTAATGATCTTAAGGATGCAGCATCAGCTTCAGTTCCACCTGTTTATACAATAAATACTTCCATTAATATTGGCGTGATAGACGGAATAACAGAGATGTTTTTGACAGTTATTAAATCAAGAACAGAAGAAAAGTTAGTTACTATTGAATCAAACAATCCAGAAGAAACTACTACTTCTGTCGAAGTAATTAATTTGTCTAAGATTGATCAAATCAATAAAGTGAGTTCATCAGTATTGTTTTCTACTATTTCTACATCATCAATTGAAGTGTTAGTAGAAATTTCTAGTTTGGATTTTAAAAACTCAACTAATTTTTTGACACAAATTGAGTTCGAATCAAAAAGTAAAGCTAACGAATTTCTTTCAAATGGTGTTAATAGTGAAAACTTAAATCAAATAAGACAGTCTATAGTTTCTAACCCTCCTCCTTTAAATTTATCCAGTGAGTTGTATGCATTAATCCCAGAAGCAAGAATCAGATCCTTAGTAGCCGAAATAATAGCTGAGAATTTAATTGCAAATCAAAAACTTGAAGAGGAATTGTGGTCTGAACAAAGAGAAAAAGCATCTGAAAGCATTAATCCAGTAATAGTACAGTTTTTTAAAGATGAAAGTATCGTTAGTGAAGGTCAAATAATTTCTCCAGTAATTTTTGATGCACTTAATGAATTTGGATACTTATCAGGTGAATCAAGAACAGTACAAACTTCAGCTATACCTATAATTTTTTCAGTATTTTTAGTTTTATACGTATTGCTTTGGAGGTTAAGAGACTCTATTTGGAGAAATGATAACGAACTTTTGTTAATGCTAACTCTGATATTAATATCATCACTTTTCTTGAGGGGAGTCTCTTTTTATTCTCAAAATTCAAATTTAGATTTTATTCAATATGCTTTGCCAATTTCATTTGTTGGAATAATTTCAGTAACTTTATTAAATCTCAGAGCAACATTAATTTTATCTTTAAGCAGTTCTCTTTTAGCTTTAGCTGGAGGAGGTAATATTGGATTAGTCGCTCTTGGTGCTCTTGGGACTATAATACCAGCAATATTCCTTTCTGAAGATTCAGACAGGAACCAACTTAGAAGTAGAATTCTATATATTTCATTCACTCAACCACTCTTAGCTTTTGGTGTTTACTTCTTTTTAAGAGAGGATGAAAATTTAACTCAGATTTTAATAATATCTTTCCTTAGTGCTTTGTTTGCTAATTTAGCCGCACTTTCTTTTACAACGTACGTGGAAAATATTTTTAAGTTAGCATCTAGTTTCAAATTATCTGAATTAGCCGATAGGAATCATCCTGCTTTAAGGTACCTTGAAGAAAATGCACTTGGTACTTTTAACCACTCCCTTGTTGTAGGAACTTTAGCTGATCGAGCCGCAAATCAAATTGGAGCAAATAGTCAACTTGCCCGTGCTATGGCTTATTACCACGATCTTGGTAAAACAATAAATCCAACAATGTTTGTTGAAAATCAAATTGGATATGCAAATCCACATGACAGTCTTTTACCTACCGATTCCGCTCAAATTATTCAAAGTCATGTAGTGGAAGGTGTAAAGCTTGCTAAAAAATTTAAAATTCCAGAAATTGTATATCAAGGAATTAGGGAACATCATGGTGATTCAGTTATTAGATATTTTTATGAAAAAGAAAAAAAACTTAATCCTTTTGTGATCAAACAAGACTTTAGACATTTAGGTGAAAAACCATCTTCAAAAGAGTCTGCTATTTTGATGTTTGCAGATTCATTAGAAGCAGCATGTAGAGCTATATTTCTTGCAGAGGATGCTGATAAAGAAAAGATAAAACAAGTAATAGATAATATATTCAATGAAAAAATTAATGATAACCAACTTGAAAATGCACCATTAACATTTAGAGAAATTTCAATTATTAAACAATCTTTTCAAGAAAGTTTAGAGGGTCTATATCATCAAAGAGTTTTATATCCTGAAATTTCTGAAGAAGAGTAGATTTGAAATTAATTTTTTCTGGATATTTTTATAAAAACGAGAAAGAAAAATTAAATTATGCAAAAAATATTTTTTTAAATATATTTCCAATTTCAAAAAACTTTATTGTTGGTTTCCATTCATTAAATGAAGAAGAGTCAAAAAAGTTGAATTTTGATAGTTTTAATAAAAACAACCCAACCGATGTTATTACCTTACCTTTATACAATTCACTTCAAGACATTCAGAATCTAAATCAATCAAATGAAGAAGTTATTAGTGATATCTTTATATGTAGAAAAATAATTAAATCTAATTCTTTGAGTTATGGAAAAAATTTAATTGAAGAAATGCAGTTAATACTAATTCATGGTTTACTTCACTCAATAGGATACACTCATGATGAAGAGAAAAAATTAAGAACACTAGAAGAAACAATAATGAAAAAGGTTTGAGATGGTCGAAAAAAATAAACTCAATCATTTAGCTGTAATCATGGACGGTAATGGAAGATGGGCAATCAATCAAGATTTGCCTAGAACAGCTGGCCATGCTGCTGGTGAGCATTCATTGTCTAACACAATCGATTGGGCAATAGATAATAAAGTTGAATGGTTGACGGTATATGCTTTTTCTACAGAAAACTGGTTTAGATCAGATGAAGAAGTTGATTTTCTTATGTTTTTCAATAGAGACATTTTAATAAGACGTAGAGATGAATTTAATAGAAAAGGAGTAAAGTTTAGATTCTTAGGTGATCTTGAAGATGCAAAAATTCCAGATGAAAATAAAAAATTAATGAAAGAAACTGAAAGCTTAACAATAAACAACGATACATTAAATTTAGTTTTTGCATTCAACTACGGTTCTCATAATGAAATACATCAAGCTATTTCAGATTTTCATAATAAAAATATTGGCAAAACTACTAACACCCAAAGTGTTGAAGAAAACTTTTATAGCTTTTTTCCCTTTCCAGAAATCCCTTTTCCCGATGCTCTTGTTAGAACTGCGGGTGAAAAAAGAATAAGTAATTTTTTGTTGTATCAACTTTCTTATTCAGAAATTATATTTATTGATGCTTTGTGGCCTGATGTAAATAAAGACATATTGGACGATGTCTTACTAGAATTTAAATCAAGGAATAGAACTTATGGAAGAAACAAATAAAGAAGTTTTTGAAAAAGTAGTAAAGATTGCACAATCTAGAGGGTTTGTTTTTAATGCTTCATCTATTTATGGAGGATTAAGAAGCTCATATGATTATGGACCACTTGGTGTATTACTTAAGAATAATATTTCTAATTATTGGTGGAAAGACATTAATAATGACAATGAAATAACAATTTACCCAGTTGATACTGCAATTATTCAAAGTTCTGAAGTATGGAAAGCTTCAGGTCACTTAGCTGAATTTTCAGATCCAATGGTTGATCATAAGCCAACTGGTCAAAGGTTTAGAGCCGATCAAGTGCCAGATGATATAAATAAAGAAGATCTTACTGAACCTAGGCAATTTAATCTTATGTTTGAAACAAATATTGGCCCAGTTCAAAATGAAAATTCAACTGTTTACTTAAGACCAGAAACAGCTCAGGGTATATTTGTAAATTTTGAGAATGTTTTGAGGACAATGAGAGCAAAAGTACCATTTGGAATTGCAAATATTGGAAAGTCGTTTAGAAATGAAATAACACCAGGCCAATTTATATTTCGAACAAGAGAGTTTGAGCAAATGGAAATTGAGTTTTTTTGTAAACAGGAAGATCAAGGCGAATGGTTCAATTATTGGGTAAACAAGAGAATGGAATGGTATAAAAATATCGGTATTCCAGATTCAAGTCTTCGACTAAGAGAACATGAAAACAATGAATTAGCTCATTATGCATCTAAAACAGTTGATATTGAGTTTCTTTATCCTTGGGGATGGGGAGAGCTTGAAGGAATAGCAAATAGAGGAACTTTTGATTTATCTTCACATGAAAAAGAAAGCGGGAAAGACCTAACTTATTTTGATCCTTTATCAAATGAAAAAATAACACCAACAGTTATTGAGCCTGCTGGTGGATTAACGAGAACATTGTTTGCTCTCTTGTGTTCTTCGTATGATGAAGAAGAGGTCAATGATTCTGTTCGAACTGTTTTTCGTTTTCAATTTAATATTGCTCCGATTCAAATTGGAATATTACCTCTGAGTAAAAAAGATGAGTTAATTGAAGTTTCTGAAAAGGTAAACACTTTGTTAAGAAGCAACTATCGTACAGAAATAGATATTACACAGTCTATTGGTAAACGGTATAGAAGACAAGATGAGATAGGTACTCCATATTGCATAACAATAGATTTCGAAACTCTAGAAGACAATTCTGTAACAATTAGAAATCGAGACTCTATGAATCAAGAAAGAGTTTCAATTGACAACCTCTTAAGTTATTTCATAGATCTCTAATGGCAATTGCTAGACATTCAATAGAAGATCTAAAAAAACGATCTAAGATAAGTGATTTTATATTATCTACCACTACAGGAAAACTAAGAGGAAGTAAGGGTATGGCTCTTTGTCCATTTCATGGTGAAAAAACTGCAAGTATGAGCTTTACAGACACAGAAAATTTATTCCACTGCTTTGGGTGCAAAGAGGGTGGTGACATATTCAAGTATGTTCAAGAGATTAATCATCTAGAATTTCAAGAAGCGATAGAATTTGTAGCGGAAAAATATGGTTTTAAGCTTTCTTACACTCAGACAAATGAAAATAGCGACTTTAAGAATTTTTATGAAAAAATTAATTTATTAAACGATTTTTTTATTGAATCTATGAAATCTTCGGATGCTGAAAATGCAAAAAAATATCTTAGTTCGAGAAAATTTCATTTATCAGATATTGAATATTTTTCAATCTCATTTATTAGTAGTGATGAAAAAAAATTTCAATCTTTTTGTAATGAAAATAATATAGACAAAAATGATCTTAAAAAATTAGGATTCATTAGTAGTAATGGAAATATGTTGTTTAAAAACAGAATATTATTTCCAATTTTAAATTTTAGAAATGAAGTAATAGCATTTGGTGGAAGATCTATTGATGATTTTGGCCCAAAATATTTAAACTCATCTGACTCAGTCTTATATAAAAAGAACAGAAATTTGTATTTTACAAAAGATTTTGTTTCTTCAGCAAAAAGGAAAGGTTATGTTTTTTTAGTGGAAGGATACTTCGATGTATTATCTCTAAATAAGCTTGGATACTCTAATTCGGTATCAACTTCTGGTACGGCTTTCACTTCTCAACAGTTGGAAGCTATTTCTAGATATACGGAAAAGCTTTTAATATGTTTTGATAATGACGAGGCAGGCTTAAAAGCTACTGAGAGAGTGCTTGAGATTAAAAATCAAGTTTCTAAACCAATAGAAATTCACTGTTTAGAACTTCCAGATGATTTCAAAGATATTGCTGATATTTACGAAAATCAGTCTGAAATCTTTGATGGTATTTTAAAAAATAATTTTGAAATTGTTGATTATTTAATAACTAAATTTTTAAACAACGATAATAATAAAAAAAATGTTTTTAAGTATTTTAAAAAACTTTCTGCAAATTTGAGCCCTCTCGAGGTCGACATAGCTTTAGATCTTTTAGCGGTGAAACTAAATATTGAAAAAGAGATATTAAAAAGAGAGTTAGATTTTAATTTTGCTTATGAGAAAAATGAGACAGATATAAAGAAAACTAATTCTATTTCTATTTTTAAAGATATTGTTACATCACAGATTATAAAATCCAACTTTACTTATTCAGATAAAGAAGAAGAAATTCTTAATTGTAATGACGATTATAGGAGTTATATTGAAAGCCTTCGAGGAAATAGTTCTCTCGCTTCTAAATATGATAATGTATCATATACTAACGAACAATATGATGAAGCAGTTATTAGACTTTTTATTCACTTCGCAGATCTAAAAATTGATAATTTAATAGATTTATTTGAAAAAAATAGTGATAAAGATTTCTCAATATTAAAACAAGTAGAAGATCTAAAAAAGAAAAAAGAAATTTATCAGAATACTATTTGATTCATAGTATTATTAATTTGCTATCCGAGGTAGCTCAATTGGCAGAGCAGCGGACTGTTAATCCGTTGGTTGTGGGTTCAAGTCCCACCCTCGGAGCTTTACAATAAATTTATCACTATAATTGTAATAAACGGAGGAATGATGGACTATATTGCAATGGTAAAAGAAAGAGCTGAAGGTAAAGACTTAAGTGTTCTTGGTGGTTCAGTTAAGTTTGTAGCAGATGAGAATGTAGTATTTATTGATGGAAACAATGGCGAGATTTCATCGGATGACAAAGAGGCAACATGTACTGTTACAACTGATACTGAAACCATGCAAGCGATTATGGATGGATCTTCAAGCCCACAAGCAGCTTTCATGACTGGAAAATTAAAAGTTTCAGGTGATATGAGCTTAGCATTAAAAGTTCAATCAATAATTTCATAAAAATAGGGCCTGTAGCTCAGTTGGTTAGAGCAACGGACTCATAATCCGTCGGTCGCAGGTTCAAGTCCTGCCGGGCCCACTAGAAACATAATGAAAAATAAGATATTAAATACAACTTTAGGCTCTTTAATCACATTATTTTTAATTATTCCTCCAAGTATTGGAAAGTTTTTAGGTTTTGAATATTCTGACTTAGCTTTTATAATATTTATTTTTTTAATTTCTATCTTTATATTTCAAAAAATAAATTATGAAAAATCTGATATATTTTGGTTATTATTAACAACCCCTTTTATATTTTCATTGTTGTTTGATGGACTTAACTTTACAACTATAAGATTTATAGCTTATACATTTTCTGGTTATTTGTTTAAAAAATATATACAATATTACAAAGATAAGGATCTAATTTGGATTTTAATACCAATATTTTTAGTTTCATCCCTTAACTTTTTAACTTTCTTACAACAGCAATCTTATTTAGACAATACTATTGGATGGATTTCAAATTATTCAGATACATCAAATATATTTTTTACAGGAAGACTTGCTGGATTTCAAGGATCTGGTCCAAATGTTGCAGGAGCACTATTTGGGATTTTTACTTTGATGAATTTTTATATATATAAATTATATAAAAATAATCTCTCTCTTTTATTTCTATATTTAAACTTTTTATTATTTTTAATAACTTTTTCAAGAGGAAGTTTTATGGCTTTTTTGATAATTTTTATAATTTATATTTTTGTAAATATAAATGAAAGAAAATTCAAAGTAGTTTATTTTTTATCTTTGTTTAGCTTCGTTATGTTATTTTTATATTTTGGTCCATCTTCCTTAATTCTGAAAGAAAATGATAGATCTTTACTAGCAAATATAGCATTTCAAAATATTAATTTATTTGAAGGAGTTGGTGGAGGAGACTATGTTGAAAAAATTTATGAACCATACTTGCTTTCTATAAATCCAAGTATTTTAGAAGAAAAGTTTAAAATTTCTTTAAATAAAGTTGAATTAGGAATAACACCTGAAGAGTATAGGGATACAGATATTGATTTTTTCATTGGTACTTCTGGTGGAGGTTTTGAAATTTTACAACAATATTTTTTATCTGATAAATGTTCAGACGATAGAAATACATGCCAATATAGAAGAATTGATAAATCAGAATTAATAGAATTTCTAAAAATATTTGTTCCAAATGATACAGAAAAAATTAATAATGCATTCACTTCTTGTAAGCAAGGTGAAGGATTAGTTACAAGAGGTGAATATGCATGTATTGCTTTTAATTTGAAAGTTTTAGGATATGATTATACTCAATTTGAGTTTGTTGACATATCTGATCAAATAGATCTTACTAAATTCTTTAGTTACATTTACTCAAATAATTTATTCGTAGAGTGCGAATCCAGTAAGAAATTTAGCTGTAGCGATAGATATTTATCAGTTGGTGAATTAAGTGTAGTCATTGAAAAATTATTTATTTCTTCTAACGTATTAACTGAAAATGACTTAATTAATATTTGCTTAGAGTGTTCTTACAGAGATGTAGATGGATTTATTAAAATTAAGTATGATCGATATGACTATATATTACCAAGATCAAAAGTTTCTTTTTTTACTTCAACGGATGGTATTAACTGGGACATTGTTGGATATCCTCACTTCACAGGTGAAGTTTTAAAATTTACAGAAAATAAAGGTTTAATTGAAATTGGGGGGCATTCAGATGGTCAATCATTCGGCAACACTTTTTTAGATGCAAATATAAAAAGCGTTGAAATTATTAATAAACAAAATACAAAAAAAATTGAATTTAAAGAAGAGTACTTAAATAAAGATTTTTATATTTTTAAACCAAATACTTTGCAAAACTATAATTCTAAAATTACGTTTGAAAATACTGGTGTAAAGTTATTTAGGCCCAATAAATATTGGGTAGCCATTGAAAATGAATACGATTTTGAAAATGACTTTGAAATTATCATACACCTTTCATTACCAGAGGTTCCATGGGAAACACAAACATTGATATCTAACACATCTTTATTTGCTGGAGATTCTCAATCTTGGAAAATTGATATTGATGATGGAAGGATTTATTTTAAATGGACAAATTCTAACGGCGAGTTTAATTATCAGCTTGGCGATAAGAGTTTAAGATCTGGAGTGTTAACTCAGCTTAATGGTAAATTGGCTAATGAACAATCACCTCTTGTAAACGCTTCCTTTATAAGTCAATTAACTACCGCTCACAATGGATACTTAACTTTATTTGTTGAGTATGGTTTATTTTTTGGTGTTTTATTTTATTTATTTGTAATAATTTTGACTTTCAGAGGTTTTAAGACACACTTTATGAAAACGGAAATTACTTTATATTTAATTTTGTTTTTTATTCTGATCCACAATTTTACAAATGACTTATTTTATTCGCCCGATATAGTGATTTTGTTTTACCTAGTTTTAGGATTTAAAGAGACTAGGGTTGACTTAAAAGATTTTCTTTAACTAAAAAATTGTAAAAAGAATCAGTTAAAATCAAAACTTCTCTGCCGTCTTCTGTTCTAAATGGCTTTGTTGGCACTGTCAACTTGTTTACATTGGAAAAATTAAAATTTCTATAACCCCAAAGTAGTTGAGTAGCATTTGGAATTGTTAAATTTTCATCTATTATAAATGTTTTTTCCAAAGCATTAATTAAATTAAGTAGATCTGTATACGAATTGAATTCATTTAGTCTTTTGAGTAGTGAGAGAATTATTTCTTGTTGTTTTTCCACTCTATAAAGATCGCTCACACCTTTCATGGGCTCCCAAATTGAAGCATCGTCACCGTTTTCATCTATAATTTTATTGCCTACTAAAACTTCAGTATTTCTTGAAACTATCCAATTAAGTGCGATTTCACCATTTACAATTTGACAACCTTCTTGAAGCTCAAAAGAATAACCCTCTCTCTGAGCTCTTTCTAAACAGATTTCAACTCCATTCATGGAGTCTATAATTTTTTCAAATCCTTCAAAGTTAAAAAGAGCAAAATGATCGACAAGTAAACCAGTAAGATTCAATAGTGATGCAGATAAGTTTTCTGCGGCATTGCCACAATCATTTTTATTGAAAGATGCATTTATTCTTTCTAACTTATTTGTGCATGTATTTATGATTAGTAAATCTCTTGGTATTGATATTAATGAAATCTCTTCTGTTTCTTTATGAATCAATGCCATAACAATAACATCAGATCTTTGGCCAGTTACATATCCTCTTGCCTCTGAACTATTTTCTGTCCTTCCATCACTACCTATGATTAAATAAGTTTCAAATTCAAATAATCTTTCCTCAAACTTATTAAATTTTAATAGTTCAACAATTTCGTTTTCTAAGATTTTTATTTCTTCTGACTCTTCTTGAGTCTTTATAGTAGTATCAGTTTGCAAAGGCTCTGTTAAAGTTGTTGTACTTCCTTCACTGATTTGCAAGATAGACTCTTGATCAAATTTAGTAGTTTCAAAATTCGGTAAAAGGTTATATAAGGTTAAACCAATCAGAGAAATTGTAATTAAAAAAGCAAAAAGTATAAAATTTTTTCTTTTCATAGCCAATTCCTTACTATAATCACTTTACTTATATAAAATACAATTATGCCAAAAATAACTACAGTTATTGCTGCTGGCGGTTTGGGTACCAGATTAGTTGGATATAAAGGCAACGACTCAACAAAAATGTTATTAAAAGTTAACAACTTATCAATAATATCTCATCAACTAAACCAATTAATTAGCTGGGGTTTAGACGATTTTGTCATAGTTACAAATCCATTATTTGACAATTTGATTAAGGAAGATGTTCTCAGCAACTTTAGTAAAGTTAAGTTACAATTTGTGCTTCAACAAAATCAGCTCGGAGTTGCACACGCATTGCAACAATCTGAGCAAGCTGTACCAAAAAATAATATGATACTTTATATCTTGGGTGATAATTTTTTTGAATATCCCCAAATAGATAAAAATTTTTTAAAAAAAGTAAAATCTAATATTTCTTATTTGTTCACTAAAGAAGTTCAAAATCCTAAAGATTTTGGAGTTGTTGAAATACTAGATAACAAAGTGATTTCAATTATAGAAAAACCAAATGAGCCTAAATCAAATTTAATTGCTGTTGGATTGTATTTATTCCCTAGCAATTGTTTTAACAAAATTAGACAAATTCAACCATCTGACAGGGGAGAGTATGAGATTACATCTTTATTAGAAGATTATATGATGTCAGATAATCTTGAATACAAAAAAGTTAATGGATGGTGGATTGATGCAGGCACACCAGAAGCAATAAAAAGAATTGAGAAATTAATTTAAAGGTTTTAATTTTTGAAAATATGTCAATGTTATTAAGACAATTACAAAGTAAATTAAAAAAGCAATGGTGCTAATAATTTGATTTGTAAACAAAATTGTTAAGGTTATTAGAAAAATAAATATAGAAAATATCGCAAAGCTTAATAAAACTTTATTGATTGAGTAGCCTATATTAAGCAATCTGTGTGAAATATGATCTGTGCCTCCTGTCATAGGCGAAACACCAGATTTCAATCTTGACAAGACTACAGTCACAAAATCTATAAGTGGAATTGAAAAGAAAAGTATTACTGGTGGAACCGGTAAATTCCAAAAACTATGAACTTCACTGTTCCATGTAAATAATATACTTATAAAACCTAAGCAGTATCCAATGAACAAACTCCCTGAATCTCCCATGTACAGTTTTGCTGTTGGAAAATTGAAATATGAAAATCCTAAAATAGAACCAAATAAAACAATACAAATATCAGTTAATCTAAATTGATTTGATGTGTAGCTTAATAAAGATAGTGAAATTGCTATAAAAATGGAAACAGTAGCAGCAAGACCATCCATATTATCCAAAAAATTAAGTGAGTTTACTATTAATAAAATCCAAAAAATAGAAACAAAAGAATTTAGTAAATTATTGTAATTTAAATTAAACAACGCTTCTATTTGTAAATAAATTTCTAGAGTAAAAATTGGTATGCCTATTGCAATTACTTGAAGGATAAATTTAGCTTTCCAATTTAAATTGTATATATCATCTAAGAGACCGATGAGTGTAATAAAAATTGCAAAGAAGGCTAATTGTAAAATTTCACTTTCTACCTCTCCGAGTAGTCTTGTTGAAGCAAAAAAAGATACAGACATAGCAATTCCACCAAAAGTAGGTATGTTTTTGCTTGAAAGTCTTTTTTCATTTTTTTTGGATTTTGAGAAATTATTTTTAATAAATCTTAGAGAAGCAAAATTTAAAAAAAAGGAAATTGAAATTGCTACAAAGAGTGCCAGATATATGGAAAGTTGGAAGTCGCTTCTCATATTATAGATTCATATATTGCTTTAAACTCATTGTATATATAATCTGTAGAGAATTTGTTTGTAATTTTTTTTCTAGAATAATTTATTTTTTCCTCAACATTACTTAAAGCTAGGTTGTTAATAACTTCTACATAGCCATCTAAGTAATTATTTTCAATTAAATATAAGTTGTCGTTTTTATCAAATATTTCATTCAACCCAGGTAAATTATTTGAAATTGTTGTTAAACCTACATACATTGATTCCAAAACTATCCTTGGTAAGCCTTCATGCGAAGACATATGTATTAGGACATCAAAATCCTTTAATTTTTTTTCTACATCTAAATTTCCTAAATATTTTACGTTATTAATAGAAATTAATTCTTCAATATCTTCCTTTTTGTATGACGCAGGATTTCCTGGATCAATTTCACCAGCTAAATAAAAATTTAAATTTTTTAAATTTCTTAATTTCTTTGATAACTCAAAATATTCTGCAATTCCTTTATCTTTAAGCAATCTATTACACATTAAAATTTTAATTTCTTCTTTTTGATAATTTTTTTCTTTCAATTCAAACTTTGTAGTGTTAATTCCACTACCTCGTATAATCGCTGTTTTATTTTTAAATTTTATATATTTAATAAAAAAATTTGAATCTTGTTTATTTTGAAAAATTAAATAATCTACTTTGCTATTGAATAAAAATATTAGTATTGGCCTAATTAATAATCTAACTATCTTTATAATTTTGTTTCTTGAAAATAAGAAACCTAAGCCGGTAATTGAGATTATTACGTTATACCTCCTTTGATGAAAAATAGAAGCTAGAACATAATAAATTCCTGATTTCAAAGTAAATATATGAAGAATATCATTTTGATCAATATTTCTAATAATATTTTTTAACTTGAAAACTCCTGAAAAATCTAAAATTTTTTTTCTATCTATTTTCCACTCGTAATGGTTATGAAAAGAGTTATAGATAGAATTTCTGTATTTTTTAGTTGGAGTAATTGAGCTAATGTAAAAGCCATCAGCTCGAAGATTGTCTGCAATGTCTAATCTTGATTTAAATAGTACCCAATCCCAATGTGATAAATAAAATAACATATTTTCTTACTCAATATTAAACAAAATTTAAGTTTTAGTTTTATGTAAAATTAGATTTGATGAATTTATTAGTTGTTGGCGCTGGATATGTTGGTCTAATAACAGCACTTGGGTTTGCAAAATTAGGTAATAAAGTTAATGTGGTCGACCTTAACAAAGATATAATTAACGAACTTAGTAATAGAAGGCCTACATTTTACGAACCTGAATTAAAAGAATTTCTTAATAATAAAGAGCTTAATATTAACTTTTTTGATAATTACGAAGATGCAATGTCAAATGATACAGAATTTGTTTTCGTTTGCGTTCAAACACCATCCAATGAGATTGGCAAAGTAGATACTTTGTATATCCAAAGTGTCTTGAGCACATTGAAATCATTTAATCAAAATTTTTCTATATGTATCAAGTCAACTATTCAAAGCAATGTTATTGAGACAATATGTGTAGATGAAGGGATTGATTTTACTCAAATTATCTTTAATCCCGAATTTTTAAGAGAAGGTTCAGCAATTTATGATTTTTTTCATCCTGATAGAATAGTAATTGGAGGTACTAATAACTTAGCAATTGACAGATGTAAATTACTTTATGATGATTTTGAGTGCGAAATAGTTGTGACAGACTCTATTAGTTCTCAAATTATAAAATATTTGTCAAATACTTATCTAGCTATGAGGCTTTCGTATGTAAATGAAGCATACAGGCTTATTTCAGATTTAGGTGGAAATCCAGGTGATGCTATTAGAGGAATTGGATTAGATAACAGAATTGGTCTAAATTATTTTCGACCTTCACCAGGATGGGGAGGGTCTTGTTTTCCTAAAGATGTAAACGAAATTATTAATACATATTCGTCAAAATTTGATATTCCATTAATAGATAAAATTGTTGAATCTAATGAAAATCAACAAATTTGGATTTCAAATAAATTGTTAGAAATTTCTCAAAATAATGAATTGAAAAACATAATTTTAATTCGAGCACCTTTTAAAGAGAATACTGATGATTTAAGAGATTCTCCTTCAATCAAAGTATTTGAAATTTTGAATAACAAAACTAAAAATGTATATATTTACGAAGATGAAGTAGATATACCAGAGAATGTTAGGGTGATAAAAGGAATTGATGAACTACTTGACAATTCACTTTATGTCCAGATGTTTCCCGAGAAGTCAGCTAATAGAAATAAATTGTTATTTGAAATTAATAATTTAGAAAATTCTATGTTGTGGCAAATGTGGGATGATAAATGAATATACTAATTTCAGGTGGTGCAGGTTTTTTAGGATCTCATATTGTTGACAGTTTAGTTGAAAAAAATCATAAGATTTTTGTACTTGATAATTTACTTACTGGAGATAAGGCTAATATTAGTCAACATATTGAAGACAACAACATTGAGTTTTTAAATCATGATGTTCAAAATCATATTGAGTTAACAGAAGACTTAGATATTGTTATGCATTTAGCAAGTGCTGCGTCTCCTAAGGCTTATTCACAATTTCCTATAAATACATTAAAAGCAGGAAGTATTGGTACGATCAATACTTTAGGTCTTGCAAAAAGCAAAAAAGCTAAATATTTGTTAACTTCAACATCAGAAATATATGGCAGCCCTAAAGAATCTCCTCAAAAAGAAACTTACTGGGGGAACGTCAATCCAATCGGACCAAGGAGTATGTACGATGAAGCTAAAAGGTTTGCAGAAGCGTGTGTAACTAGCTACAACAATATTCATAATCTTAATACTCGAATTGTTAGGTTATTCAACACATATGGCCCAAGAATGAAACTTAATGATGGAAGGGTTGTAACAAATTTTATATACCAAGCTTTAAAAAATGAAAATATTACAGTATACGGCGATGGTAATCAAACTCGAAGTTTTTGTTTTGTAACTGACACAGTTGAAGGAATTATTAAGGCTTTAGAATCAAATTCTGGTGAGGTTTTTAATATAGGGAACCCTCTCGAAATAACCATTAATGAACTAGCTGAAACAATAATCAAATTGACTAACTCAAGTTCAAAAATTGAATTTAAAGAGTTACCAATTGATGATCCTTTAAAAAGGAAACCAGATATCACCAAAGCCAAAGAGATATTAGATTGGCAACCTAAAGTGGGACTTGAAGAGGGACTCCAAGAAACTATTAGCTGGGTTATTAGTCAAATTAATTAAAAATTTTATAAAGTTTATTTGTGATATTTTCAAGTGAATGATCATTTGCAAAATTTTGAGAACTATTTATCTCTAATAATACTTCTTCACTATCTAGTTTTTGTAAATTATTTATCTTTTGATGAAGGTTTTGATTGTTGAATTTTAAATATTTCACAAATTTTATTGAGTACAGAAAATCAAAGTCACTTGACCTGTATAAATTGATCAATCCAGCAGACACTGTTTCTAAAACAGATTTATCAAAAAAACCTTCTTTGGCATTGTTTATATTAATGTCATATTTTTTTAGTAATTCAGGTAATTCTGAGTGTAATTTTCTACCTAAGAATGAAATATTTGGATATTTACTATATTTATTATTTAGATAATTTAAGTACACTTTGTCTTTTTCATTTAAAGGTCCACCTACAACATCGATAATTAAATTATTGAAGTTGTCAGCTAATAGCAAGCTACTTAAAGTTTCATCAATGTTTTTTGACTTTGAAATTCTACTTAAAACAATTATTTTTTTAAGTCTAAAATTAACTCTTTTATTAAAAAAACTTTTTGTATTAATACCGTGACCTATGTATTGTCTTTTCTTAATTTTAAAAGGAAATGAGTTTTTTGACGCGGTTACTAAATTATTTGCAAGAAATGAAGAAAGTAACAAAATTATCCATTTCAGGCCAAAACGTGGTCCTGAATGAGTAAACCACAGGGTAGATTTTATTTTTTTTCTAAAAAGGAAAGGTTTAATTATTAAGTGTTGCATTGGAGCCATGTGTGCAAAACAGTGAGAATAATCATTTTGACTAACAATTGATTTAGATAATTTAACCAATTTAAATAATTGAAATATTTTAGATTTTTTTTCATTGTGTTTATTTACAAAATGAATTGTTACATTTTCATTGATTGTAAATTCTTTACCCAATCTAAGAGTTAAAACATCAATGAAATCATATTTATTTGATAGTGAATTTATCCAATCTTGTGTAAAAGCTAAAGAAGTATTTTTACTGTCAATACTTAAATTAAGAATTAAAAGTCTATTCATCTATTAATTCCACTAATTTTTTCCAATTATTTACAAAGTTTCTTTGACCAGATAGTCTTAATGACAATTTTTCGGATTTAATACTTTTTTTATTCCAAAGTTTGTCATCAAAGTATATTTTATATACTAATTTATTGAATTCATCATTGTTTAAAATATTAAACGTTGATGTGCCGCCTTCTGTAGAAAAAGGATTTTCAATTCCATCTATATTGCTAGCTATAGCTGGAAGACCACAAAGGCCAGATTCTATTAAAACTCTTGGCAATCCTTCAGATGTACTTGCCATCAATAAAATTTTTGCCTCATTCATTAAATTACTGATTTCTTCAGATGATTTTTCAGGAAAAAAAGAAACACTATTATCTAAATTGTTTCTTTCGATATATTTAACACACTTTTGAAAGTAATTTTTATCAGGCTGAGCTCCAACGATGAAAAAATGAATTTCTTTGTTATCAAGCAAGAATTGTTTTAGTGATTTTATAAGAAAATATACTCCTTTTCGTTCAATTACATTACCAACAAAAAGTAAATTTTTTCTTTTATGAAGTTTTTTATTATAAAAAATTACGTTATCAACCCATGCTGGAAAATTATAAAATTTGACTTCACTATTATTTATTAGAAATTTGTTTGTATTTTGAATATTTACGCCTCTTAAAATATCTATATTTTTTAAAATGAATTTTGTAAATAAATCTATTAAAAAACTTAACTTTTTAAGAATAAAATTATTCCTTTGTTGCAAGAGCTGTGCTTTAAAATCTCCATGGTTTTCTAAAATAATTTTAAAATTTAAAGATGAAAATTTTCTAATTAGAACTGGCAACAATGCTGTTATTGGATCTCTCGAAGACACGATATTTATATTGTTTCTAATAATAAATTTTTTTAATTTAAGATAGTTAAGAAAATAAAATTTTAAGTATTGATAATATAAAAGTTTTGGTTTTTTTGTATATTTAATAGTTACGTTTGAAAATATTTTTGTCTTCGAGCTATTGCCTAAAGTGAAAACGAAAACATTAAATTCACTATTTAGTTCATTAAACTTATTTTGATTACTTTTTGATAATTTTTCTCCGTAACTAGTAGTTCCAAGCAGTAAAAGATTTTCTTTGCTTTTCATTTATTAAAATTTTCTATAACGTTAATATATTCATTAAAATTTTCAATGATGTTAAATTTTTTCTCGAGTAATTTTTGTGCATTAGCTTTTTTTAACTTATCTTCTTCATAATTGTTAACAATGTGTAAAACTTTTTCAACAATGTACTCTTCCTTTGGATATTTCCCCTCAAATAAATCAATAATCCAACCATTTTTACCATCTTCTAAAATTTCATTTGTACCACCAATAGGTGTTGACACGATACTAAGGTTAAAGCTTATTGCTTCAAGTAAAGTATGAGGCAAGCCCTCATATCCTGAAGCTTGGATGTAGATATTAGATTTTTTGTAATATTCAGATAATTGATTTTTTTCTAATTGTCCAGTAAATATTACAGAATCTTCTAGTTCTAGACTTTTAACGAGAGCTTTTAAAGATTTTTTTTCTGGCCCATCACCAACAATGTAGAGTAGAAATTGATTTGTACCTTTATTTAAAATTTTTATTGCGTTAATTATTTTGTCAATGTTTTTAAATGGTGCCAATCTTCCAACAGTTAAGATGTTATTCTTACTGTTTTGTCTTTCTTGTAGCTCATTGTTTATGTCTGTACCGTTATAAATTACTTTGATATTTTCATTTTTGGCACCCCAACCATTAACAACCGACTTAAGATGTTCTGAGGGTGTAATCACTAAATCAGCTTTTTTTGAAGTCCATCCTCTAGAAAATTTTGCTATTTCTAGATGTAAATTATGTCTATTTTTTTGAAACTCATCAAAAGCATCATTTGTGAGTTCTTTGTTTCTTCCTCGTTCCCAAGCCCAATCACCTACAATTTTTCGTATTACAGGTTTTCTTAAAACGATATTTGCTAAATAACTTTCCATAGGTAAACCATTTACAAATATGAGATCTTTATTAAATGATAGTTTAACAATTTTAAGAATTGTTTTTACCCAACGAATTATTAAATTTTGTCTTCTTTTTATCCTATGTACAGAAAATTTAAATTTATTATTTATATTTAATTCATCTGATAAGCAAATCACCTCTACAAAGTGCCCTCTATCTGATAATTTATTTCCTATTAAAGGTACAAATGTAGCAGGCCCACCTATGTCAGGCGGAAAGATGCCTACTATTATAAGGATATTCATAAATTAATTTTTTAATTTAAATTTTATTATTTCATCAAGCATCTGATCTAGTTTTTTTGAAGGAAATACATTGGTTAAGTTAACTATCTTGTCAATTCCCGGAGTTCTTCTCATAGGATCTTCGAATGCTTTACCATACTCTTCTTCGTGAGTTATAAACTTAACTTTTGAATTTGAGCCAGTTTTTTCAATTATCAATGAGGCTAAATCTTTTATTTTTATTTCTTCGGGTTGACCTATATTGAAGATTTCTCCAAAAGGCTCTTTTAAAGCAAGTAATCTAAAATAGTTAACTACATCTCCTACCCAAGTAAAGGATCTAGTCTGATTTCCAGTTCCATGAATAGTTATATCTCTATTTTGTAAAGCAGCTTCGATAAACTTAGGAACAACCATTCCAAATTCAGAGCTTTGATTTGGTCCAATAATATTAAACAGCCGAACAATTATTGGATTCAGCCTTCCTTCGCTATGTTCTGCTAAAGCCATAAACTCATCAATTAGCTTTGATGTAGCATATGACCATCTTAACTTAGTCGGTGGACCTAATAAACTTTTTGATTCCTCAGTCCATATCTTATCTTCAGAGACTCCGTAGACTTCGGATGTTGAGGTAATCAGTATTGGTATGTCTAAATTAGAACAAGCTGAAAAGATTTTATGAGTTGCTTCAATATTAGTATTTAAAGCCTTGCTGACATTTTCCATGATATATTTAACCCCAACTCCAGCTGCCAAGTGAAAACAAAAATCATAGTCTTTTAATAATTCTTCTAGATTATTTAAATCTTCAACTCTTGAGTTTACAAAATTGATTCCCTTCAACCCTTCTAAGTTTTTTTCTGCACCAGTAGATAAGTCATCAATTACTAAAATTTCATTTGTTCCATGTTCAAACAAATGTCTTGCTAGATTTGAACCAATAAAACCAGCACCTCCAGTGATAACTACCTTATTTAAATTATTTTTCAAAGTCATATACATATTTTAAGTTTTTAAGAAACTCTTTATTTTCTAAATACCAGTCTATAGTTCTGGATAGTCCTTCATCAAAATCTACTTTTGGTTCCCAACCTAATGACTCCATATTACTTAAATCAGGAATTACAACATCAACATCTTTTAATGCTCTAGGAAGATGTTTAATTTTTGCTTGTTTATTGAGCGTAGTTTCAATTTTTTTTATTACATTTATTAAACTAATTTGAGAATTTGAACCAATATTGAATGTTTTATTCTCATTTGATTTAATTAAAAGATTTAAAGCAGATATAACATCATCAATATATGTAAAAGATCTTTTTTGTTCTCCATCTCCAAATAATAAAATTTCTTCACCACTGTATATCCAATGTATAAACCTAAGAATTGACATATCAGGTCTTCCATAAGGACCATAAACAGTAAAAAATCTAGGTATCGTAATAAAAGTATTCGATCCCTCGAGAATAGTTTTTGCTAACAATTCTCCTGAGAGTTTTGTGGCTGCATAAACAGATGGAGGAGGGTATTTTTCATTTTTTTCTTCTTTAACTTTCTTTTCTCCACTATCTCCATATATTGATGAAGTTGAAGCAATCAAAAATTTTTCAATTTTCATATTTTTAATAAAGTTTGATAAATTTGCTGTAGAAATAGCGTTATCAGTGATATATTTTTTAGGCTCTAAAAAGCTTTGTCTAACTCCCGCTCTAGCAGCCAAATGAACAACACACGATATTTCCAAATTTTTTAATTCTTTATAAGATTCTTCACTAGATAAATCTAAATTGTAAAATTGAAATTTTTCAAAAGAGCTTAATTTTGTAGTTCTTAAATTCTTTATTTTATTGTCATAAGCATTGTTGAGTGAATCAACGCCATAAATTTTAAAATCTGTGTTTTTGAGTAAGTATTCTGATAAATTAAATCCGATAAAACCCGACGCACCTGTAACTAATAAATTCACCTTTACAATATTAATAAGTTTTTATGCTTTTTTAACAAAAAATAACTTATAACTTCTTTTTTTAATTTAATTAGAATAAGCTAGATGAGTTTTCTAAATCCAAATTTAGTAATTATTCCCACTTACAATGAGGCTCAAAATATCTTAAAAATGCTATCTCAATTCATAAATTCACAATTTGATGTTTTAATAATTGACGATAACTCGCCTGATAAAACTTATGAATTAGTTGAAAACTTTATAAAACAAAACAATTTTGTTCATTTGATTAAACGTAATGGAAAAGAAGGATTGGGTTCTGCATACAGAGAAGGATTTGAATGGGCAATAAATAACCAATACGAATATGTAATTGAAATGGATGCTGATTTTTCCCATTCTTTTGATGATTTAACATCTATGTTTAAATCAAAAGAAAATTTTGACTTAGTAATTGGAAGTAGATACATTACTGGTGGAAGTACAGAAGGTTGGAGCAATTCAAGAAAGCTGTTGTCTCTATTTGCAAACAAACTTGCTAAAAAAATGCTGAATTCTCAGATAAATGATATGACAAGTGGATTTAGAATATACTCAACAAAAGCTCTTGAAAAAGTACCATTCTTAAATACTGAATCTAATGGTTATTCTTTTCAGATTGAAATGACATATCTCTTCATATCTAAAGGATTAAATATTGAAGAATTTCCGATAACATTTTATGAAAGAAATTTAGGAAATTCCAAGATGTCAAAATCGATTGCATTAGAGGCTATATATTATTTAGTAAAGACAAAATTTATTAAATGAAAAACCTTTTATTAAAGTTTATAGATAACAAAATATTTTTTTTATTTTTACTACCTCTTTTACCTCATATTGATTTGGGCGTTAGATTTATTCAACTTGATGATATTCCAGTCTTAATTTTTTTTATTTTGTTTGTTTTAGATAGAAAAAATTATAAATTAGAAAACTTAAAAGAAGTAAATTATCTTTTTTTATTTTTGATATACATAATATTTCAAAATTTATTCTTAACTTCAGGAAGCTTTAATACTGAAATAATTAGATTTTTATTATATTTGTTTGTGTTTATTGAGATAAAATATAACTCAAACGAACTTGTTTTTGAATACTCAAAAAAATTGTTTTACTTTTTAGCATTTTTTTCAATATTTAGCTACCTATTTAGTTTAAATTTAGGAACTGATTCATATAATTATTGGAACATTGGTCTAAATGAAAATCTATGGCTCTTTACAAAAGGAAGAGTAAATGGATTCCAAGCAGGAGGTCCAAATAGCTTTGGAGATTTGTTGGTAGTTTTAGGATTGTTTACTTTTATTAATTCTTCTGAAAAATACAAACCATTTATTCTAATCATATCTTTCTTGGCTTGTTTTTTTACATACTCTAGGTCTTCTTTATTGGTTTTAATTTTTTTTGTTATTGTTTTAATTGTATTTGAAAAATTTAATTTAAAACTTTTAATGTCATTATTTATTTCAGTAGTTATTTCAATAAATTTTGGATTAATAGATAGATTTTCATCAGAAAAAGAAACAGAAGGTATATCTGATAGGTTAGAAATGCAAACAGCTACAGCAAATTATCTAACAAGTTCAAAATTACAAGATCTAATCTTTGGTAATGGAAATCACAAAATTGGTGTTGTCAACAACTCCATTGGAAATATTGATGAATTTTCAGAGGACTTGAGAGTTACAGGTCCACATAATTCGTATTTGTTTTTCGTTTTAAAATATGGGCTGTTAGGTACATTCCTATTATCAATTATGATTTTCTCTTTTTTAAAAAAATTATCTTATAATGGCTTAAGAAGAACAATTTATCACCCAGTTGCTATACCTATATTGAGTATGTTAATTTTAGGACTAGCAAGTGACTTACTTCATAATCATTCTGTTTCTTGGATAATTTATTTATATTTAGCTACTTATGAAAAATAATCAAAAAATCTTATATGTGATGCCAACTTTAAAACAAGATGGTGCAGAGGTTCAAATACTTAATTTGTTAAAACATATCTCTAATAAGGAAATTGAAATATACGCTTTTGAAAAATTTAAGAGCACTAGCTCTATTTACGAGGATCTAATATCTCTTGGTTTAAAAGTTCATATCAACAGTTCATTTATTTATTTTTATAAATTAGTTTCTAAAAATAATTACAAAATAATACATAGTCATCTACCTAAGGCCGACTTTTTTGTTGGTTTAGTTTCATTCTTCAATTCATCTTTTCTACATGTCATTTCAGTTCATGCAAAGTATGGAACTAGAAAAGGAGAGAATAAATTAAAATATTTTATTTTTAACATTTTGTGGAAAATTATTTTAAACAGAAGTTCTGGAGTGATAGCAATATCTAATAGTATTGAGTCTTGGCTTCTTAATGGGATGAAAGTAAAAAACAAAAATATAAAAGTTATACATTATGGAATAAATCTAAAAAATAGAAATAAAAATAAAATTAGAAATAAAAATAATAATACAATTGGAATGGCAGCAAGAATCCTTCCATGGAAAGGATTTGATAAAACTTTAAATGTAGCTGAGAAGTTAATGCAAAAAGAGTTTAATTTTAAATTGGTTTTAGCTGGTTCTGACGATATAAATTACAAAAAAAGCTTAAAAAAGAAAACTAAAGAATTAAAGATTAATAAGTTTGTAGAGTTTAAAGAAAGCTACCAAAATATTGACGATTTCTTTTCAGAGATTGATTTATTTTTATTTTTATCTGAGTCAGAAGGATTTGGTTTAATAGTTCTTGAAGCAATTGAGAATGGAATACCAGTAGTTTGTTCAAATATCTCACCTCTTAATGAATTTGTTGATAATGGTAATTTAAATTTAGTAGATAGAGATAATTCAGATGAGATTGCTGATAAACTTATAGAAATATTTAGTAGCGATGAGCTTTATACAAAAATTCAAACTGATCAAAAAACAAAAGTTGAAAAAGCATTTGTAATCAACGATAAAGCTGGTGAATTTGAAAAATTTTATAATAATCTTCTAAACAGTTAATTTGAGATAGTATTAAATTATGAAAATTCTTGTTGTTGGTGGGGCTGGATATGTTGGCGGGGGAATTGTTGATGCTTTAAAAAATACTCATAATGTTACAGTTTATGATTCTTTAATTTATGAAGAATCTTACCGAAAAGATGTAGATTTTATTTATGGTGACATAAGAGAACAAGAGAAATTATCGAATCTCTTTAAAAAATTCGATGCAGTTATATGGCTAGCTGCATTAGTTGGTGATGGCGCTTGTTCCATTAATCCTGAACTAACTTTTCAAATTAACTCAGATTCAGTAAGGTTTCTTTCAGAAAATTTTACGGGTAGAATAGTATTTCTTTCTACATGTTCAGTTTATGGAGCTCAAAACGGTATTTTGGATGAAACTTCTCAATTAAATCCTCTTTCTGAATATGCATCTTCTAAAGTTCAAGCTGAAGAATATCTTAAGAATTCAAATGCAATAATTTTTAGGCTTGGAACGTTATTTGGAATAAGTGATGAATTTTCAAGAATTAGACTCGATTTAGTTGTCAATATATTGGTTACGAAAGCATTAACTGATGGCAAACTAACAGTTTTTGGTGGTGACCAATGGAGGCCTTTATTGCATGTAAATGACGTTGCTAATGCTATTAGTCATACAATAGAATCAGACACCGTAGGAATTTTTAATTTACATTACAAAAATTATAAAATTATAGAAATTGCTGAAAAAATTGTAGATAAAGTACCTAACTCAATTATTTCAACTACTCCAATGAAGTTTCAAGATGCTAGAAACTATCAAGTCAGCAGTGAAAAGCTAAGAGAAGAAACCGGATTTCAATCAAAGATAGATCTAACTCAAGGAATTGATGAAGTTCATGATCTTATATCAAATAATAGAATTAAGAATATAAATCATGATAGATACTCAAATCAAAATTTTCTAGAAAAGTACGGTTTGAGTTGATGATTTCTAATAGTGAACCTACTGTAATAAAAAGAGGATTTTCTGAAGATCACAGAGGTTCTTTAGAGTTTTATAACGAAGTGAATTTAAGTAACTTTAAACGATTTTATATAGTTTCTAATCCAAAAAAAGGAACTGTTAGGGCATGGCATGGACATAAGATAGAGTCCAAATTAGTAAAAGTTATTAAAGGTAAATTTGTAATTAGTACGGTAAAAATTGATAATTGGGAGAACCCTTCAAAGTCAACTATTACTAAAACATTTGAATTAGAACAAAACTCAGGTTTATTATTTATTCCTCCAGGCTACGCAAATGGTGCAATAAATTTAGAAGAAAATTGTAAAATAATCTACTTTTCATCACTTAATTTAGAAGATTCAATTAACGATGACTTCAGATTTCCATCACAATATTGGGATCCTTGGTCAGATTATTCACCTCAATTATATGAATAAAAAGAAAATTTTAGTATTTGGCGCAAATGGTATGCTTGGAAAAATGGTTTCCTTATACCTAAAAGATAATGAGGATTTAGATGTTAAAGTAACTTCTCGCACTAAAAACACTTTTTTAGATAATCTTTTTAAAGATAGTACTTTAGATTTTGAGATTACTAAAGAGTATAAAAATTCACTTGATCAACTGTTAACTATTAACGATTTCGATGTTGTTATAAATTGTATAGGTGTCATAAAACCCAAAATTGATGAAAACAATAACGAATCAATTTTAAGAACAATAATGATAAATTCATACTTCCCGTTAGACCTACAAAAAATTTGTTCTGAAAAAAACATTAAATATTATCAAATAGGTACCGATTGTGTTTATTCAGGAAAAATTGGAAACTACGATGAATTTTCATATCAAGATGCTGAAGATGTTTATGGAAAGTCAAAAGTAGTTGGAGAGATTCAGGGAGAACAAAAGCACATCATAAGGTCTAGTATTATTGGACCAGAATCTGGAGAGGGTTTCTCCTTGTTAAATTGGTTTTTAAATAATAAAAATGAAACAATCTCCGGATTCAAAAATCATTTATGGAATGGTGTTACAACTTTAAATTTTGCAAGAGTATTCGAAGGAATTATTATAAATGAGGAATTAAATTTTAAAGTTCAACATTTAATTCCTAGTAATACAATCACAAAAGCTAAATTATTGGAGGAGTTCAAAAAGTGTTTTAATAAAAATATTGACATTGAACACATTGATGCTCAAACAGTTGTTGATAGAACTTTACGCACAAAAAATGAGGAACTAAATAAACAATTATGGATAATGGCTGGATATAAAAAAATTCCAACAGTTGAGGAAAATGTATTAGAGCTAGCAAATTCGAAATTTACTGAAATGATTTTAGATTGAAATGAAAGACTTAGCAATTATATTAGGAATTAGGCCTGATGTAATTAGAGCAAGCAAAATTCTTAAATTGCTTGAAAATCAGAATAAAATTTCATTTGATTTTATATGGTCTGGGCAACATTATTCAGACAACATGAAAGATACTTTCTTTAGACAATTAAATGTAATGAAGCCAGATTATGAATTTAAAGTTACCACTGGTAACGACGCAAGAATTGTTTCTTCAACAATTGAAAATTTATATAAACATTTTGAAAATCATAAATATAAAGCAGCAGTATTTCTTGGAGATACGAATACGGTGATGGGCTCCATAGCTGCTGCACAACATAATATACCTATTGTTCACATCGAAGGATGTATGAGGTCATATGACTGGAGAATGCCTGAGGAAAAATATAGAACTGTAATTGATCATTTATCTGACAGGATTTATGCATATTTAGACAATTACAAACAACAAGGCATTAATGAGGGTATAAGTGAAAAAATTATTAAAGTCACCGGCAATCCAATAGTTGATATAATAAATGAAAATTTAGATTACATAAAAAATGGTCATAAGTTTTTAAATAATGAAATCATTTCGCTTATAAATGAAAAATATACTCTCGTAACTTGTCATAGAAGAG
>Ga0255766_10000806_pt1 | contig 28693 bp, 28 predicted proteins | sample 071ome_23_FD_179966 | JGI IMG/M metagenome (GOLD analysis project Ga0255766, IMG submission 179966) | Coastal salt marsh microbial communities from the Groves Creek Marsh, Skidaway Island, Georgia - 071403BT metaG (version 2) | ecosystem: Environmental > Aquatic > Marine > Intertidal zone >...
GACAAACATAGCTCAATATTGGATAAATCCTCAATAAAAAGTAAAACCCATAGCCCGCAAATCTCATCAATAACAATATAACTTGGATCTTTTTCTCGAAGACCGCTGAGAAGGGAAGTCACCGACAAAAAACCTATAATAAGAAGAAAAAGAAAAACTAAGACTTTCATTATCAATGTCAATGGCAGCAAAAAATAAAGAAAAAATAACGCGAGCAAAGACCCGAGCGTTCCAGGCGCATAAGGAATATAGCCTGTAAAAAAACCGGTGGCGATAAAAGCGTTTAAGCTCCAAGCGCTCGAGTTTTTATTTTCGAAAATGGTCATAAGTCTTCTGTTCTAGTTTTTCACCATGATAATTTAAAAGCTTAATACTTTTGTTGCTTGTGCAATAACCAATTTTGCTTATTTTTACTGAAAATTTTTTCGATAACTTTGTAATCCAGCCGTCTAATCCTTTAGGCAAAGTAAACAATAACTCGTAATCCTCACCACCTGTAAATGCAATCTCAACAGATCTATGTTTATATTTTTTCTTAAGTGCTGTTGAGATAGGAATTTTATTTGAGTCAATGATAAAGCCCTTATCACTGCACTTAGCGAGTGTTTTGATTTCATTGTAAAGGCCATCTGAAATATCAATCATGGAGGTTACATGTTTAGTTAATTGCTTGGCCAATTCTACTCGAGCTATCGGGCTCACAAATGATCTGGTACATTGATTTCTTAGATCAACTCTTTTTGACTCTAGAATATTCTCTAATCCTGCTCTGGCGTCACCAATATTACCGGTTACGTATATATCATGGTCCTCCCGAGCGCCATCCCTTGTAATTATGTTTCTGCCTTCGGGGTCTCCAAGTAGAGTCACAGAAACAGATAAGGGTCCTCTGCAAACATCCCCTCCGACCAACCTACACTTATAAGCCTTGCATATTTGGTGAACCCCCCTTGCAAAGTTTTTCATCCAGAATTTATTATTCAGCTCTTGAGGTAATGTTAGTCCCATTAAAAGGTATTTTGGAGTTGCGCCCATGGCGGCTACATCGCTCAGGTTTACCAATACTGACCTTCTACCAATATCATAAGCAGAGAGCTCTTCTGGGAAATGTGTGCCTAGAACCATCAAGTCCTTACATGCAATCAGTGCAATATTCTTTAAGTTAATTAAGGCTGCGTCATCGCCTATATCAACCTGAACATCCTTGAGCGGCGTATTAGCTTTAAAAAGTTCAATTATATTGGTTTCGGAGAGCAAGGATTACTGATTGACTAACTGGTCTAAGGCACCATTGACAAACTTATAGCTATTTTCGGAACCAAATAGTTTTGCAAGCTCAATGGCTTCATTAATGATTACACCTATGGGGGTCTTCTCCGATAATTTTTCGGCAAGGGCAACAAAAAGCAGCGCCATATCAATGTAGTGGATCTCGCTAATAGCTCTTTTTGATAATTTTTCAATCTCATCTATGAACTTATCTTTATTAGCAAAAAATAAATGAAGATTGCCTTTAAAATGACTGCTATCGACTTTTTTGATATCGGCTTCAAACCACCGAACCGTATCCTCCTCAGAGATATCCGACATTAAATGCATATAGACTGACTGCACAAGAAGCTCTCTAGATTTTTGTATAGCACCCTTTTTCATAGCTTCAAAATTTCTTCAAATTATTAATCATCATTAGGGTCGCTAAAGCAGCGTCTCTTCCTTTATTTTCCTCATTTCTAGTAGACCTTGAGAGCGCTTGACTGATGTTATCCACAGCCAAAACCCCATACCCGATGGGTAATTTATGCGTCACAGATACGTTAAGCACACCCTCTGAGCATGCGTCTGCAACTTGGGTAAAGTGATGGGTCTCTCCCTTGATGATGCATCCTAATACGATAATCCCATCATGCTCTGCTAGCTCGGCAATGACCTTGCACATCAGTGGGATCTCGTAGGCCCCGGGCACAAAAAATATTTGAATGTTATCTTCCTTAAGCCCTTGCTGAAGCAGTATATTTTTTGCCTCTACTCTCAAGTCATCGACAATACTCTCATTAAATTTTGCACAAATAATGGCAATTTTTGCATCCTTGTGAAGCTCTTTATCAAGTCCTAAGTTTGCTTTATTGCTCTCCATTCTTATTAGTCGTCTATATTGAGATAGTCAGTAATCTCTAGTCCGAAGCCAGAAATAGCAGATAAATGTTTAGGCAGACTGATTACTCGCATCTTCTTAACTCCAATCTTTCTTAAGATTTGTGCTCCGATTCCATAGGTCCTCAGTTCCTGCTTTTCGTGGGCACTACCTAATCTTGCTTGTTGATCGGTATCTAACATTTTAAGAATCTCTCTCGAGGATTGTTGATAACCAAGCAGTATCACAACACCCGTCTCTTCGTGGCTGATGTACTCGAGGGCCCTATCAAACGATAATCCTTTGCTACTGCTTTCAATCCCAAGAACATCAGTATAGATATCAGGTATATGAACCCTGACCGTTGTAACTTTTTCTTTTTCTATCTCGCCCTTGACTAAAGCAAAATGAATTAATTTATTGAGATGATCCTCAAAAACTAGCATACGAAAGGAGCCTTGCTTTGTATCAACTAATTTTTCTTGAACAATTTCAACAGCCTCCTCATGTTCTAGGCGGTAACTAATTAAATCTGCAATCGTTCCAATCTTTAGCTGATGCTCTTTTGCAAAAGCCATCAGGTCATTTCTCCTTGCCATGGTTCCATCATCATTGAGTATTTCGACTATGACTGAAGCAGGCTCAAGTCCGGCAAGTCTTGCAAAATCACAGCCTGCCTCGGTATGTCCCGCCCGAACCAGAACTCCTCCTGGCTGAGACATCAATGGAAAAATATGTCCAGGCTGAGTGATATCATCAGGCTGGGCATCAGGAGCTACGGCAACCTTTACTGTTCTAGCCCTATCCTGCGCAGATATACCGGTTGTAATACCATCTGCTGCCTCTATAGACATCGTAAAATTAGTGCTCTTTCTTCTATTAGTATCTGAGATCATTAGAGGCAATCGAAGTTGATTGCATCTCTCCTTGGTTAGCGTTAAGCATATGAGTCCTCGGCCATATTTAGCCATGAAATTTATTGTATCAGCGCTAGCTTTTGAGGCTGCAATAAGAAGATCTCCCTCATTTTCCCGATCCTCATCATCTACAATGATAACCATCTCACCCACTCTAATCGCATCAATAATTTCTTGAGTTGTATTAAATTTTATTTTAGTACTCATCTACTCATGAACTCTGTTTAAGAATGGAATGAGTATATCTTGCTATGACATCTATTTCTAAATTTACTTTTTTCGCTAACTTATAAAACTGTATGATCGTATTTTTTAGGGTATGAGGAACGATCATCACGCTAAAGCTATTTTTATCAACCTCATTTACAGTCAACGAAACTCCATCAATACAAATTGAACATTTTTTTGCTATGTAAGGTTTAAGCTCATCATTAAAAAATATCTTAAGTTCCGTGTATTCATCTTTATTCTCTATGGCAAAGACTTCCCCTAGAGCGTCCACATGACCTGTAACAAAGTGGCCATCCAGGCTGTCACCAATAATAAGTGATGGCTCAACATTAACTGCATCATTTTCTTTAAGATCACCAAGATTAGTAATTCGAGCCGTTTCAGATGAAACATTAAAAATTAATTTATCTTGAGGCCGCTCGGCAACTGTAAGGCAGACTCCGTTGATCGCTATGCTTGACCCTAGAGCGGACTTGGATAAAAGCTCTTCACTGCTGACTTTAATTGCAAGGTCCAGTGAATTGCCATTTTGCTCTATAAACGCTACCTCATTGATAGACTGGATAATACCGCTAAACATTACCGATCCTTAACAATCTCAACTTAACATCTTCTCCAACTAAAGACGTCTCTACAAATCGAAAAGACTGATGTTTGGGTATTTCAACAAGTTTCATCTCACCAAAAGAACTTAACCCTTCCGAGCCGAGTATTTTAGCTGCAAAAAAAATATTTATCTCATCAATCAGATTATTTTGAAAAAATGAGGAATTGACCTTCGCGCCGGACTCTATCAGCACGTGGTGAAATTTTTTGTTTATTATAAAATCAGATACTCTTTTAATACGTTTACCCTTCTCATCAAATAGACAGAGAATCTCTGCACCAAGGGTTCTTAAAGATTCCTGTTTGACTTGGTCTATGCCTTGATCACATAAAATGATGACCTTCTCATTCTTAAGAATTTTTGCATCAATCGGAATTCTTAATTGAGAATCTAAAATAATAATGTCAGGAGCATTAATCGGATCCTCAGTTTCTAATCGGACACTATAACTTGGATCATCAGCCAAGATCGTGTCTATTCCAATGATAATGGCGTCATTCTTTGCTCTAATGATATGGGCATCATAACGTGCAAGCTCGGAGGTGATCCACTTGCTCTCGCCATTTGAGAGTGCAATCCTTCCGTCTAAGGAGGACGCTATTTTTGTTGTGATCCATGGTCTACCCTTCTCATAAAAATGAAAATATCCACGATTTAAATCTTTAGCCTGATCCTCATAAATACCGACCTCTACCTCAATGCCGCTTGCTTTTAATTTTTTAATTCCTGCACCATTGACTATTGGGTTGGGGTCTAAGGAGGCGCAAACAACCCTTTGGATTCCAGCTTTTAAGATCAGATCAACACACGGACCTGTCTTTCCTTGGTGCGAACAAGGCTCCAAAGTAACGTACATCGTGGCCCCTTTATAATCAATAGAAGCATCTGCAAGTGCCATTTGCTCGGCATGCTCTTGCCCGGCCCACTGATGCCAACCCTCCGCAATTACCCTTTCATTTTTTGTAACTACGCACCCGACCTTAGGATTTGGCCAGGTCGAATATTGACCCTTCTTGGCATTGGATAAGGCTTTTACCATAAATTCTTGATCAATGTTCACTGCTTTTTATCATCCAATAGTAGCGTCAGCTGGCTCGATTTTTTTCTTTTTCCCTTCTTTAGATTTGTAATCTCTGCTTGAAACTCTGAGGCATCCTTAAAGCTTCGATAAACCGAGGCAAATCTTATGTATGCAATATCATCTAATTTCTTAAGCTCTTTCATGATCATTTCACCGATGGCTTTTGCTGGAATTTCTCTTTCTCCCAGGGTTCTGAAATGATGCAATATGCGGTTATACATTGCATCAAGTTTTTCTGATGGAATGGGCCTTTTTTCTGTTGCCCTGCTTATGCTTCGCTTGAGCTTATTCTCATCAAAGGGTTCAATCTCAGTACTCCTTTTAGCAACCCTTGGTAGTACTAACTCTATCGTTTCAAATGTGGTAAATCGCTCCACACATTCAAGACACTCTCTTCTTCTTCTTATTTGCCAGCCCTCTCCGGCTAATCTAGAGTCAATGACTTTGGTCTCTTCCGAGCTACAAAATGGACAGTGCATTTCCTAGGTATAAACAGGAAACTTTTCGCAAAGGCTTTTTACCTCTGCTTTAATTCTCGCTATGGTTTCATCAATATTTGCATTTGTGCTCATAGTATCAAGAATATCTGCAATATAAGTTGCTACGCTAATGGACTCATCAACCCCAAACCCTCGAGTAGTTATTGCTGGTGTGCCTATTCTAAGCCCACTTGTCACCATGGGTGAGCGCGGATCATTCGGAACTGAATTTTTATTCACAGTTATGTTTGCTTGATGTAGCAGGCTCTCTGCTTCGTTGCCGGCTAAATCTTTCTCAACTAAACTAACTAACATCAAATGATTATCTGTTCCCCCAGAAACCACGCCATACCCTCGTTCGTTTAATACAGATGCCATTGCCTTAGCATTTAAAAGTACTTTTGCTTGATATTCTTTGAATGAGGGTTGTAATGCTTCTAGAAAGGCCGTGGCCTTTGCAGCAATCACGTGCATCAGTGGTCCCCCTTGGGTGCCAGGAAAGACTGATGAGTTAAGTTTTTTATTAATCTCGTCATCATCATTCGCAAGAATCATTCCGCTTCTAGGTCCACGCAAGGTTTTGTGAGTTGTAGTAGTGACCACATCAGCATAAGGTAGCGGGCTGGGATAGTGACCTGAAGCAACTAGGCCAGCGATATGAGCAATATCGGCAAGTAAATAAGCACCTACCCGATCAGCTATTTCTCTAAATTTTTTCCAGTCTAAAATTCTTGAGTAGGCGCTAAAACCAGCAACGATCATTTGCGGTTTATGCTCAATTGCCAACCTTTCAAGCTCATCATAATCAATTAAGCCTGTATCGGTATTGATACCGTACTGAATTGCATTGTAATGCTTACCAGAAAAATTAACTTTTGCTCCATGGGTAAGATGGCCTCCATGCGACAAGCTCATTCCAAGAATGGTGTCTCCAGGCTTGAGAAGAGCAAGAAAAACTGCCGCATTGGCCTGCGAACCTGAATGAGGTTGAACATTAGCGTAGCCGGCATTAAACAATTCTTTCGCTCTCTCGATTGCCAGCTCTTCAGCAATATCTACTACCTCACACCCTCCGTAATATCTTTTTGAGGGATAGCCTTCGGCATATTTATTTGTGAGCACGGATCCTTGGGCACGCAATACGTTTGGGCTAGCATAATTTTCAGAGGCAATAAGCTCAATTTGCTCCTCTTGTCTTAAAGCCTCCTTGCTCAATACAGAAGCAATTTTTGGGTCAAAATTCTCTAGGGTTTTTCTATTTATTGTCATAGGTTTTGCCGAAAAACTCTATTGTACCGAGTAATCCTTTTTGGTTCAGCCAATTTAAATAAATTGTTTTAATTTTTGAAAAAAATATAATGATCGGACTTATTAAATTATGGCTCAATACATATTTACAACTAATCGTTTGGGAAAAATTGTCCCTCATAATCGTTTTATCCTGAAAAATATCAGCTTAAGTTTTTTTCCTGGGGCAAAAATTGGTGTTTTAGGGCTCAATGGCTCGGGTAAATCAAGTTTATTAAAAATTATGGCTGGGGTTGATAAAAATTTTGAGGGCGAGGCCAGGCCTCAAGGTGGTATTAATATTGGTTATCTTCCTCAGGAGCCAGAGATTGATGATGAAAAAACAGTCAGAGAAGCTGTCGAGGAAGGCGTAGCAGTCACACTTGAGGTGCTTACAAAATTTAATGAGATCAGCGATAAGTTTGCTGAGCCCATGTCAGATGATGAGATGAACGAACTTCTCATCGAGCAAGGAAAGCTCCAAGAAACCATTGACTCGATAAATGGCTGGGAAGTGGAGAGAAGACTTGAGGTGGCTAAACATGCCCTCTCACTCCCAAGCTGGGAATCAAAGATAAAACATCTCTCAGGGGGAGAAAAAAGAAGAGTCGCTATTTGCAGACTTCTGCTTACGAACCCTGACATGCTACTGCTTGACGAGCCAACCAATCATCTTGATGCTGAGTCAGTCCACTGGCTCGAACAATTTCTTTCTCAGTACTCAGGCACTGTGGTAGCGGTCACGCATGATCGTTACTTTCTTGATAACGTTGCAGGTTGGATTCTTGAGTTAGATAGGGGCGAGGGCATACCGTGGGAGGGTAATTATTCAAGCTGGCTGGAGCAAAAAGATAAGAGACTGGAGCACGAACAAAAAAGCGAAAAGGCTAGGCAAAGAGCAATTCAGTCAGAGCTGGAGTGGATAAGAAGCAATCCCAAAGGCAGACAAGCAAAATCGAAAGCCAGAATGCAAAAGTTTGAAGAATTAAATTCAAAAGAGTTTCAATCAAGAAATGAGACGAATGAAATTTATATTCCCCCTGGCCCAAGGCTTGGCGATCAAGTTATTGAAGCAAAAAATTTATCTAAGAAATTTAAAGATAAATCGTTATTTAGCAATGTAAATTTTTCAATACCGCCTGCCTCAATCGTAGGCATCATTGGTGGTAATGGTGTGGGCAAATCAACACTTTTTAGAATTATTACTGGACAAGAAGAACCTGACGACGGAGAAATAATTATAGGCTCGAGCGTACAAATCGCCTACGTTGATCAGTCGCGAGACTCACTTGATGGCAATAACACCATATGGGAAGAAGTATCGAATAAACAGGATATTATTGAGGTTGGTAACTATCAGGTACCATCTAGGGCATACCTAGGAAAGTTTAACTTCAAAGGCTCTGATCAGCAGAAAAAAGTCTCTTTACTCTCAGGTGGCGAGCGAAATCGAGTGCATTTAGCAAAGCTCTTAAAATCTGGTGGGAATGTTCTCCTTCTCGATGAGCCGAGCAATGATCTGGATGTGGAGACACTCAGAGCTCTCGAGGAGGCGATACTGGCATTTCCAGGAACCTGTCTTGTCATCTCTCATGATCGCTGGTTCCTTAACCGTGTCGCTACGCATATGATTGCCTTTGAGAGTGACGGACTAGTCACATTCATTGAGGGAAATTATGATGACTACTGTGAGGATTTAGTCAGACGAAAAGGCTCTGATGCTCTAAAAATATCCTCACCTTTTACAAAACTATCCTAGCAACCAGTCTCTACAATTCTCAAACATTCTTAACCAGGGAGTATATCTATCCCAAGAATCAGGGGACCATGAGAGCTGAGCCTTTAGAAATGATCGCTCAGGATGTGGCATCATAATATTAATTCTCCCATCCAGATTCGATAGTCCGGCAATAGCACTCATCGAGCCATTTGGATTATAAGGATATTGATAAGTATCGTTATAGTTATCATCAACATATGTCATTGTTATATTGATATTCTGATCATCTTGATAACAAGCCCTTCCCTCACCATGGGATACAACTATCGGTAAAACTTGACCATCCATACCATTAAATAAAATAGAATTACTTTTCTTTATCTTGGTCATTATGAGCCGACCCTCAAATTGTTCAGATTGATTTTGCAGAAACCTTGGCCAATTATCACTACCAGGTATAATTGAACGTAACTCTGACATTGCCTGGCAGCCGTTACATACACCGAGTGCAAATTTGTTTGGGTCTGAAAAAAATTTAGCAAAGCCATCATAAAGTATTGAATTATTTAAAATGGATGCTGACCACCCCCCTCCAGCACCCAGAACATCTCCGTATGAGAATCCACCACAAAGGACAAGACCATTAAAGCGCTCCAATTTGATTTTTTCTTCTAATAAATCAATCATATGGACGTCCCAGCACTCAAAGCCTGCTGAATGATAAGCCGCAGCCATTTCATGTTGACTATTAATCCCCTGTTCTCTAATCAAAGCAATCTTAGGTTTTGCCTTTTCTTTGGAAGGATTCGGCCTAAACTGAGAGACACTGGTGGATAAACCATCATCCTTAAAGTTTAAATTTCTCTCATGTTCTTGATCAGCGACAACAGGATTGTCTCTTAATTTCTGAATTTTATAGCTTGGCTCTATCCAAAGAGCAAAAAGCTCTTGCATTGAAAATGCATGAAGCTCAGAGCTATCAAAGTTAATAGAAATGTTTGGATCTTGGAGCGTTTCAGCAATGACGAGGTGTTGTAAATCAAATTGGTTTAGTATCTTGATGCATTCTTTTAAAGCATCCTCTTTTACCTCAATACAGGCACCAAGCTCTTCATTGAATAAAAAATTATAGTAGTCTTCATCGGGTACATTTATTCTTAGTCCGCTTCTTCCGGCAAAGGCCATTTCAAGAAGCGTTACAACGAGTCCACCATCTGATCTATCATGATAGGAGCTAATGAGTTGTCGCTCTCTTAGCGCTGCTAGGGCCGATGTGAGTTCCTCCAATTTTTTTTCATCTTCAAGGTCCGGGCATGAAGAATCTTTTTTACCAAAAATTTGATTTACGCATGACCCTCCCATCCTTCTTTTGCCTTGCGCCAAATCGATAAATATTATTTGGCTCTTTCCGCGATGTTTGACCTCTGGGGTCAAGGTCTTATTCACGTCACTAATATTTGCCATGGCAGTAATGATTAAAGAGACCGGAGAGTGAACGGAGTAAGTTTGCTCACCATCATTCCAAGACATATTCATGGACAAGGAATCCTTACCAACAGGTATTGAAATTCCTAGCTTTGGTGCCAGATTTTCTCCTATCTCATGAACCATCTCAAATAACTTTAAATCCTCACCATCCTTGGATACGGATGCCATCCAATTCGCAGATAAGACGATGTCACGCGTTGACTTAACATCTGCTGAAATAATATTAAGTACGGACTCTGATAAAGCCATCCTCGCTGAAGCTCTTGGATTAATGTTGGCAAGGCTAACTTTCTCGCCAGTGCTTATTGCCTCCCCTTCAACGGTAAAGAATCCCCTCATGGAAACCCCCGCATCAGCAACTGGCACCTGCCAAGGACCAACAAGCTGATCTCTAGCAATCAGTCCGCCCACAGTCCTGTCGCCTATCGTGACAAGAAAATTTTTTGAAGATACTGCAGGAAATTTTAGTACCGAATAGAGTGCCTCCTTGAATTCTGGATTAGCATCATCCTTAGCTGATAATTTTTCTTGGATCATATTGACGTTCCTCTGCATCCTTGGTGTGTTTCCTAGGAGCAAAGACATGGGTATAGCGATAGGAGAATTGTCAAATAATTCATCATAAAGTATGAGGTTTTTTTCATTTGTGAGCTCACCGATATCAGCAAAAGGACATCTCTCCCTTTTACAAAGGCCCTCAAATAAATCTACATGATCCTTAGAAATTAATATGACATACCTCTCCTGAGATTCATTACACCATATCTGCATGGGTGACATTCCCTTCTCATCTATAGGGATGGATCTGAGAGATATTTTTGCACCCATGCCGCAATGATCCACAATTTCAGGTACCGCATTCGAGAGTCCACCAGCACCGACATCATGAATACAGATAATCGGATTCTTATGCTCCATCGATGTACAGCAATCGATCACCTCTTGGGCGCGTCTTTGCATTTCAGCATTACCGCGCTGTACAGATGCATAATCTAATTCTTCATCTGATGATCCACTGGCAAGCGAAGAGGCTGCACCGCCTCCCATCCCGATAAGCATGCCTGGACCACCAAGAACATAAATCTTATCTCCAGCCTTACCCTGATTTTTAATCACGTGTTCATCGTAAATATTTCCAATTCCTCCAGCAATCATGATGGGCTTGAGGTAACCCCAATGAGCTTCATCATTATCCTCATAAGTCCGAAAGAATCCGGTGATGCAGGGTCTACCAAATTCATTATTAAAGCTTGCTGCTCCAATAGGTGCCTCGATCATAATATCCTTAGGTGATGCAATCCTTTTGGGCGGTGCTGGGGATTTTCTTTCCCACTCCTCTCTCTCTTTGTCGAGACATAAATGTGAGGTCACGTATCCCACCATACCCGCTTTTGGTTTTGCTCCAATTCCAGTAGCTCCCTCGTCTCTTATTTCTCCGCCAGATCCTGTTGCGGCTCCTGGAAAAGGTGAAATTGCAGTTGGATGGTTGTGAGTTTCGACCTTAAGGACGCTGTGTATTTTCTTTGTGTGCTCTGTAAATTTTTTAGTCTCAGGGTCTACTAATAATTTATTTGATGTGCCTCCCTTAATGACTGCTGCATTATCTGAGTAGGCGGAGAGAACATTTTTTGGATTTTGTTGGTATGTATTTTTTATCATCTGGAAAAGGCTCTTTTCCTTTTTTTCGTTATTGATGATGTATTCCGCATTAAAAACTTTATGCCTGCAATGCTCTGAGTTAGCCTGTGCAAACATCATAAGTTCGGCATCTGTTGGGTTCTTATTGAGTGCCTTATACTGATCAACTAAATAAGCTATCTCTTGCTCATTGAGTGCCAGTCCTAGCTCTTTGTTTACCCTTTCAATCTCTTGCGCACCCAAATTTATTAGATCAATGCTTTTATATGTCTCGGGTTCGGGTTGTTCAAAGAGTTGAGCTACTTCATGCAAGGAATGAATCGGTGATTCGGTCATCCTGTCATAGAAAAAACCCTTCAGCATTTCTTGATTTATTGGCTTTTGCGAATCACTAAATACAACATCATAGCTCTTAACTCTCTCAGCCCTTATCAGGGGTATATTAGCGTTCAACATGATATTTGTAGCCTTAGAGGACCAGGGCGAGATAGTGCCTAATCGAGGCGCTATGAGAATCAAATAATCCGTTGGTTCTTTAACATGCTTAGCATTAAGTATGCTCTCAGCCCTTTTTAGGTCATAGGTATCTATGGGCTGACTCGCGCTGATCACTATAGAGAAGCCTTGACTGATTGAGGCAATATTGTAATCAGCGCCAATCAAATCATAGATTTTTTTCGTCTTCGAATCTAGCTGGCTAACATGTTGCTCAAAGAAATAGATAGGGTTTTTCATGATTCAAATATCAAACCATGGGCTAGGAATAAATTGATCTGCATAATAGATTTTAATTTTATCCAAACTAGAAAATTTTTTTAGTGAATTCTCAATACAGTCGGTAGAGTTATTTTTCAGAGAAATGTGCAACATGACAAGCCATTGTAGCTTTGGGCTGTTGATCCGTGATACCAACTCAAAGGCCTGATTATTACTCAGATGTCCTACATCAGAGGCTACTCGTTTTTTTAGCCAGTCGGGATAGATCCCCTTCCTAAGCATTTGATCGTCATAATTAAATTCGATCGCTAAGGCATCGCAATCAGTCAGGCTATTGATCATATCCTGACTATAGCTTCCGGTATCAGTCAAGTGTCCAAATTTCCTGCCATCAAATGTAAAAGTAAAATGTGATGGCATTCTTGAGTCGTGGGATACACGAAAAGGAAAAACCTCTATACCCCCAATGGATACGGTCTCCTCATAGATAACTTTTGACCAATTTTTTTTTACTTGCTTTTGTGCGTAATAGGTTCCTTTGGTCATATATATAGGGCAGTCATGAATACGATTAAAGTCACCGAGTCCATGAATATGATCACCATGTTCATGGCTAATAAGTATCGCGGTAATGCTCTTTGGATCTATATTTTTGGCATCCAACCTCTCCACCAATAGATCTATTGGAAGCCCACAATCAATCATGATCAGGGTATTTTCAGCCTTTACTAAGGTTGCATTTCCTTTGCTACCACTTCCCAGTACTGCGTAAGAAAAATTTCTTCCGGTTTTAGTTTGTACTGGAACCTCCTTTGCCTCCATGATCTGGAGGTACGTACATGGAGGATGGAAATTGTGATATGTTTCCGCCGTCTGCCTTGGTAATCTTACTCACACCCTGCTTTTCAACTTCATCAATTCTGATGATTGAATGCATAGGGATATAGGTTCGATTAACGCCTTTGAACTCAGTTCTTATTTTTTCTTCTGACGGGTCTACAACTAATCCTGAGCGGGCATTAAAGATTAACTCTTCGATCTCAATAAAGCCAAAAAGTCCGCCCTGACTGATACTTGAAGCATAAACTTCATAAACCTTAGATTGATTGAGAAAAATAACTTTGTAGATTTGTGTATCTTTGGAACTCATAGCGATTATTATATGTATTATATCTCAGTTATAAAGAGGATCTTAAGGTAAATAGAGTGTTGCAATTATTATTTGTCTTTTTAGGGAGTGCATTGGGCGGATTGCTAAGATACCTTTTATCACTATGGTTAAATCCTTCAGAGGTAGTATCGATCCCATGGGGTACTTTGGGGGCAAATACAATTGGTTGCTTTATCGCTGGCCTGGTTGCAGCACTCCTAGTCACAAAGGGGATGTCTGAAAATATGCGGTTATTTATGGTAATTGGCTTTTGCGGTGGCTTTACTACATTTTCAGCGTTTAGTCTTGAAACCATACAATTATTTAGAAATGATCTCTATTGGGTAGCAACAAGCTATGTCACTATCTCATTGTTGCTTGGGCTTTGTGCGATTGCAGTCGGATTTTTCATGGCGGATCGTATTTTTTAAAGTCTTAAATAAAATCCTATTGCATTCAACTGATTAATTTGAGATTCTAAAAATATGGAGAGATGTGAAAGACTTTATAAGTCATCAGTCGCAAGAAAGCATCGCCATGAGATACAAGATATCGTGTCTCATCGAACCGAGCTAGAACATCAAAAACTAAGAAGAGAAAAGCTTAAAAGAAAAAAAATAGCCGCTAAAAGACTTTCAAGTTAGTCTAGAGTATCTTGTGTCTGCCTAATAGGATTTCGAACACCATAACGAAATCACCAAAAAAACTATAGATCGGATATTTATAGGTTGCTGGTTGATTCCCCTCGAATAAGTAGTGAGAAATCAACGCAAATCCATACCCAGAAAGGAGCCCATATAATAAATTTATCCACTCCCACGAAGAGAATAATCTAAAAGCAAAGTAAGATGCACCCAGCAACCCAATCAAATGAAATAGTTTTGTGTAGTGGTGTGAATGACCTGGCAGGTAATAACCCTCATAGAATTCTATAAATGATTCATATTCATGGCTCATGACACTAGAATACTATAATTCTTCTCTTATTGGGCTCCTATATCTCCCTCTATTTCACTATATTTTGGTAAATTTTGTTTATATCAGATACATTTATTTATTAATAGAATCAATAGTTTAGAAATTTATTACTGATAATTAGTCATTCTTTAGTCTAATTTTGGGTTAATTTTAAGATATTGAGCGTTATAATGTGCCCAAGTTATCCACAGAGACCATTCTTATCAGAATCTTCTACCTCATCATTGCCTGCTTGGCAGTAACAACATGTGGCCAAAAGCCAACCCAATTTGAGCAAATCAGTCACTTAGGTGAATTGAAAGCAGGAATCTTTTTATCGCCATCAAGATTCTATTTCGATGGTTCGAACTATATAAATATTGATCAGCAGCATCTTATCGACTTTGCAAGTCATCTTGATATGGATATACAGATCATTGCCGCTGATAGCTATGAGACCTTACATGAGCTTCTTGCTAATAACGAGGTAGATATTATCACTGGAAACATTACAAATTTAGGTCAATATGAAAATGAACTCTCCTACAGTCCTCCCTCTCACACAATCAGTCATATCCTGGTTGGCAACCGATCGATAAGTCCGGAACAATTGACCGATGAAAACTTGGATATTGTCGTCTCGAGAGGATCTATAGCTGAGAATATTATTAACCAACAAATAGAATTAAGATCTAAGGCCTCGGTAATTGATAGCTCAAATCCATATTTTTTGCTTAATCTTATCGAGGATCAAATCACCGACTTTGTCATTCTCCCTAAAGAAACATTTGAAATTTTAAGGTTTAGCTTTCCGTCTGTGAAAACCTTTTTAGAATTTGAGAATCTATCACCTATTTCTTGGGCTATGTCTAACTCAGATAGCAGTCTTTTTGATAAGGTCTCAGAGTTTTATCTTGGCTATCATTTTGAAGCGTCTGATAGAAATCTTTCATTGGATATTGCAGCCCTGGAGAGCTTTAATTTCTTTGACTTAAGAGCCTTTAAAAGAGATTTTGAAAATCTCCTTCCTAATTATCTTGATGCCTTTATACAAGCTGAAAATATCTACAATTTTGATTGGGAGCTACTTGCGGCGATTGCTTACCAAGAATCCAAATGGAATCAGGATGCTGTCTCTTTTACAGGAGTAAGAGGCCTGATGATGCTTACGCAAGATACTGCTGATTTTGTATCGGTGAATAATATCAATGATCCTACGGATCAAATATTAGGTGGTGCTCGCTATTTACGTGAACTAGACGCAAAACTGCCTGAACGAATTCGGGGTACAGATCGCTTATGGCTTACCATAGCTTCATACAATCTTGGATTTGGCCATCTTGAGGATGCCAGAATACTCACGGAAATCAGGGGCGGTAATCCAGACTTATGGTCTGATGTCGAGAATAATCTCTCTCGGCTCGAAGACGAGTATTGGATCGCCTATCTAAAGAGAGGCTATGCCAGGGGTAATGAGGCAAGTGATTACGTTAAAAATGTAAGGCGCTACTATGAGCTATTAAAGCTTATGAGCTTTAATGAGTACTTTGCCTCAAACTGATTAACGCCTCTCTCTAAAAAAGTCTTTCAGTATTCGAGAGCAGTCCTCCTCCAATATGCCACCTATGACCTCATAGTTTTGATGTTTCAACAAATTTTTGTTATCGGCTGAATTAAAAGTTCCCTCTTGATAGTCAGAGGCTCCATAAACCACGCGTTTGATCCTTGACTCAGCAATAGCGTTAGCACACATCAAACATGGCTCTAAGGTAACAAAAAGAATTAACTCATTGAGTCTGTAGTTTTTAATTAGTCTGCATGCCTCTCTAATTGCATTGATTTCTGCATGGGCTGTTGGGTCATGCCGCGAGATTACTTGATTGTATGCAGAGGCTATCACCTTCCCGGTATCATCAATAATCACAGATCCTACAGGGACCTCACCACTCTCCTTAGCTTTTTTTGCCTGAGCGATTGCTAGCAGCATGCTCTCTTGAGGTGTCATAATTACCTTATGAATAAAAATATTAATCCTGTATTTTCTCAACTAACCGACGAAAAGCAAATGAAGGAATATTTTGAATTTCGCTGGTTACAACTTAGGGCACCACTTGGCATGGGCCTTGAAACTACTAAAGATGATAAAGAGGATGAGGCCGAACACTTTGTTGCTAAGCTTGAAGAAAAGATTATTGCCTGCGCAAGGGTACAAGAGGTCCAGGCGAAAATATTTCAACTAAGATACATGGCTGTAGAGGAAGAATTTAGAAAACTTAATATCGGAAAAAGGCTTATCGAGCATATCGAAAATCATATAAAAGCAAAGGATGCTAAAACCCTCTTTCTCAATGCAAGGTACTACGCGATTCCTTTCTACCTAAAAGTTGGCTTTAGGGAGCATGGCGAGGAGCATACCGAAATTGGCATGATCCACCAGAAAATGATTAAGGATTTTATCTAAAACGTTTCCAGCGTTAATACTGCATCGCAGTACTCGCCATCATAAGTTCCAATCCAAATATCATAGATACCGTTAGGCGCATTAGTAAATCTAATTTTTGGATCTAGGGAACCGTTACTGTCGTCATCATGAAACCAATTGCCCGCTGGGCCATTAACAAGAAGAACAGAATCACAATCACTATCCACTCTCATTTCAAGCTCTCTAACTGGCTTAAGTTGTTCGAAATCAAGCTCAAAGTCTGGGCTGTAGGCAACCCAGCCTGTTCCAGGAAGATCATAACAATTACTTAAATTCTCACCACCTCCGGCAATCACATCATGCCTTTTAGGCGCATAAAGCTCTTGCGAGTCATAAATTAAGCTTGTTCCAGAGCCGCTAACGGATGGGCAAGACCAAAGGGCAAAGCTTGAAAAAAATAACAAAGTGGCAATCAGATGTTTCATAATTAATTCTCCTTACATAGAAATTAACATAACGCTATTTCACTTCCAAGTAATTGATTAAATTAAATAAATAATTTCGCTGCTATCCCATAGCGGATACTTTTGCATGGCTGAGCTAAACAGACTGGAAGTGATTAAGAACTCTAACCTTTTTTGGATAAAGTCTAGTTCTTGGGCATCAAACCAATCCGGCTCTGGCATTCTGAACTGCCTGATGAGCGTTAAGAACGCAAAATCATAAAAATTAAGCCCCCCTTCACTGCCCATAGTGGCCCAAGATACCTCTAATTTTTTTAGCATATCAAGGCATGCATCACGATGATCATGAGGACTGGTATTCTGATATCGATTCGGATACTTGTACCTATCCAAGTGATATTTAAAATCAGTATCGATTTTGCTAATCCATAACTCCAGCTCATCATTGGTTTTATAATTCTGGTCAAAAGACCACCTCATAATATCGATACTCTCATCTAGAACGTTACCGTCACTTAAAATAAGAACAGGAACAGTGCCCTTGCTTGACATTTCGATCATATCCGCGGGTTTATTTGAGAGCTTTATCTCCCTAACCTCGCATTGTCTTTGATTAAGGCACAGCGCCAATCTCGCTCTAATGGCAAAGGGGCATCTCCTGAAGGTATAGAGAACAGGATACTTATCCAACTTGACGGGCCTTATTGAGTTCAAGCTGTTTCTGTCTCTCGGCAAATCTGGCTTTACTCTCAGGGGTAGTTTTGTGTACGCAGTTAGGGCAGCTCACCCCTTTGACGTAGTCCTCTGAATCGATGTCACTTCGCGTGATTGGTGATCTGCAGGCGTGACACATCTGATATCGCCCTTTATTTAGATGCTCATCGACAGCCACCCTTTCGTCAAAAACAAAACATTCGCCCTCCCAGCTCGAAGATGACTCCTGTTCCTCAAGAAACTTTAATATCCCGCCCTCTAATTGATAAACTTCTTTATACCCATTTTTAATCATGTATGAGGATGCCTTCTCGCAACGGATGCCTCCGGTACAGAACATGGCAATTTTTTTTCCTTCGAGTTTCTGTTTATTTGCTTCAATCCAATCAGGGAAATCTCTAAAGGAATTCGTCTCGGGGCTGATGGCTCCTCTAAAGCTTCCGATCGAGAACTCGTACTCATTTCTAGTATCGATGAGTACCGTGCTTTCTTCTTGGATAAGCTTTTCCCAATCTTGCGGTCTGACAAATTTTCCCGTGGAATTTTTAACGTCTAAAGGGCCTTTGCCCAACGTGACGATCTCCTTCTTAATCCTCACCTTAAAACGCTTAAAGGCATGATCCATAGTCTCTGCTTCTTTCACTACGGGTATGCTAACGCCCTCTATAGTTCTTAGTTTTTCAATAAAGGCAGTGATCTCAACTTCTGGCCCAGTGATGGTTGCATTGATACCTTCTTCGGCAATTAATACGGTACCAAAAATATCGCCAGAACCTCTCGCCTCCTCAATTAAAAGCTTTATCCGCTTTAAATCTTGTAACGGAGTGAACTCATAAAAGGACAAAACTTTTATCATTAATCGCTCTGCATTAAGTCTAATAAAGCTATCACCGTGGATTCCACGCCGAGAGTAATAGAACTCTCCGGATCAACTTGAAATAAGGCGGAGTGATGTGGCGCAACGGTTCTCAGGCCTTGTGCTTGCTCGTCGATCCATGCCTGCGGTGTACCGCCAACCTTAAAATAGGTACTTGGGATATAAGGATCAAGAGTAAACAACGAGAAGTCCTCTGCCTTCATATCAAGTCTTTCTTCTGGAAAAAAGATATCAGGTCCAAAGTGCTCTGCCCATCGTGCCATGAGACGATCAGTAAGTGGTCGATCATTAATCGTTGGTGGAACGGACTCATTTGAAATAATTACCTCGGGCAATAAATGCTCGGGCAATCCGGCAGCACGCCCAAGATTTATAGCGATACGCTCAATGCCCTCAAGGAGCGTTGCTCTGGTCTCAAAGCTATCATTTCTGACAGTAAGCTGGAGCCTTGCCTCGTCTGGGATAATATTATGTTTAGTTCCGCCATGAAAACTGCCAACGGTAATCACTCCAGATTCTCGTGGTGCAAGATCGCGGCTGATAATGCTTTGCAAAGCAATTACGATTTGACTCCCGAGTACAATAGGATCAATCCCCTGGTGTGGTGTAGCACCGTGGGAGCCAATACCATGGACTATAATGTCAATCGTGTCTGCACCACTATAGGGTGAGGCGTTTGTCACGAATAATTGCCCTGAAGGAGTCTCAGCAGAGACATGCAGGGCCAAGGCGTAGTCGGGAACTCCATAATCGTCCCAAATGTTTTCAGCCATCATATTTCTCGCACCCAGAACCCTTTCTTCAGCAGGTTGGCCTAGCAGCATAAGCGTACCTTGCCATAGATCCCTGTTTGCGCTCATAAATGATGCGGTGCCTATTAAGCTGCTCATGTGAATGTCATGTCCACAGGCATGCATGACAAATACCTCATTACCATCAGGGTCTATCTGCTTATTCGTCGATGCATAAGAGAGTCCGGTAGCCTCTTGGATGGGGAGGCCATCCATATCAGCCCTGACCATAACCATGGGTCCGGTGCCATTTTCTAAGATAGCAATCAATCCCGTTCCTCCGATTCCCTCTGCTACATCGAAACCTCTTTCCCGGAGCTCCTCAGCGAGCCTAGCTGAGGTACGATGCTCCATCAAAGATAGCTCGGCATGGCTATGGAAGAATTCAAATGTATCGGTCAGCTCTGATTGATATATTTCATGTATCTGATTACTCAAATTTTGGGCATGCAAGCCAAAGGACATAAAACAAAGAATTAAAAATACTAGTCTCATAATTTCACCCCTATTTTGGAGACATTATATCAACTTAACTTAAAAAATTTTTTACCGAGAGGGCTAATGGGGTCCTGTGGCACTGCCTTATGATTAGTCAGTTGCTCAACTTTTTTTATGAGATAGGTAGCAATTCCCTTCCTTCTAAAAGGCGAGCTGACAAATATATACTCAACCTCAGCAATTTCGTTATAACGTACAAATGCGATTGTGGTATTTGCATTCTTGAGGATGATAATCTCACTCTCAATGATCTCCTCATAATCAATGCCTAGGTTAAGATTTTGTTCGATCAAGAATTAAAAAGGGTGCGTAGGTTATAAAAAACACAACAATGACCAGTGGAACCAGGATCAATAAGTGTATCGGCGGGTCAGGGAAAAAATCCAGCACCGTCGCTACCTGAGGCTTTCGATTTAAATACCAAAAATTTGATCCAAGCATTAAATTGATGACATAGATAAAGACAGCGCTGACAGCAGTCAGAGAAGTCACCAAAATATAATCTCTAAAAAAAGGCCTCACTTTAAGGCAACTTAGACCAAAGACAATACCTAAAATCGTCATCGCATGTCCATAGAAAAATGGTACATAGAGCCCATCGGGGAAGCCCAGCGATAGATCGGGTGTGATCATGGCTATCAGTGCACCTCCGCTCCCCCAAAAGAAAGCAATATTAAAGAACAAGGGCTTCCTGTAAATGAGATAAATAGCAATGCTAGTCGCAGAAAGATCACACATATGCAAAGGTAAGGACTCATACCATGCTAAACCGAAGGAAAACGCATGAAAAACCTGCATGACCTCATGCACGAATAAAAGAACACCAATGGATACCGCGAAAATATGTTTTTCTTCAGCAGACTTCTTAGAGGCGATATAGGGAACAAACCCAATGATTAAAAAACTTATAATCAGAGTAATTAGGTGCTGAGTTCCAAATAAAACAAACGGCATAGATTAGTTTATAAAGTTATATCTGAACATTGTAATAAGGCTTTGATCTTTTTTAAATGCATTATCGGGGGGGTCCTCATCATAGGCATGACTGAATTCTATGGCAACGGTAAATCGTTCCGATATATCAAAGTCCAAGCCCATGACAAATGATGACTTGTAATCCTGAGTGTAATCATTGATCGACGGTTGGAAGAAAAAACTGTAATTCAGTGAAGTGATGTCATTCAAATGATGTGCATTCCTCAGATAAAAGTTTGCCCTATTGGTATTTTTATTTACGCCTAAAATGCTATTTTCTTCCTCCATAAATAGGGAGGAACCAAATCTTAATTCGTCTGTCATCGCCAATCGAAAGCCAAGCCCGGCGAGATAGCGATTTTGATACCTCTGAAAGGGATTCTCAGATCTTTGAATGAAAACCTCCAGATCCATATTTTCTAGCGTGATTGGGAAGGTGCCTCTCAAATGAAGAAAGGACATCTCATCCTCAACTGTCTCCCTTCGCATGCGCTTGGACTGGTTAGCGACAATTAAGAATTGCCTTGCTTGACTGTTTATATTTAGGTCAAGAGATAGCAAATAGCTCTGTCTTTCCTCATTGCCTGAGCTTTGCGAATAGGAGAAAGATGATGAGAGAAATGTTCCAATTTCACCGTCCCGTCTTAGGTTTTCTATGTTAATGATGGCCTGTGACCAAAGAGGGCCCAAAGTAAAAAATAAGCTAAGAAAAATAAAGAATCTAATCATGGATACCTGAGCTTATCTAGATTGCCCCTTCATCAAGAAGGGCAAGTAGGTCAAGAAGAACGCAAATATAGCGACTGGAATCAAGGCTATCAGATGATAGGGTGCGTCAGGAAAATAATTCATAATGGTATCGCCAGGAGGTTTATCTTTTAAATACCAAAAGTTAGCTCCCTCACCTAAGAGATGGTTGATAAAAAATAAAATGACTGTCAAGGCTAAGGTCACTTGAACCAACCATAAAAAATCCCTAAAGGTGGGTGATTGATTAAGTGCGAACACAGAAACACTGACACCAAGAATGATCAGTCCATGCCCATAATAAAAATTTACAAATTCTGCATCGGGGAATGTAAATCGTAGTGCGGGTGTGAGTAAAGCCATGATGGCTGGAATGGTTCCCCAAAAAAGACCGCAGAAAAAGAATTTTTTTCCATAGCCCAAGAGAAAAAGCGCAATGGTCAACTTAGAAAGGTCGCACATATGCAAGGGAATAGATTCTTGCCAAGGTAATCCATAGCTAAAACTGTTAAAAAGCTGCATAAATAAATGTACAAGCAATAAGACGCCCAGTGATACCCTGGCATGCTCAAGACGATGCCCGTCTAAATGTTTAATCCAGAAAGTTGCAACAATAATAATGATAAAAGTTACAGCTAGGGTAGCAAGATGAATAGGATCAAAAAGTACAAAAGGTCTCATGCATTACTAATCATATCATTCATCGGTATGAATAAAAAAAGGGCGGCCTATGGCCGCCCTTAAGGTTTCATTTGAATTTAAAATTTATAAATCAAACCTGTCAGCATTCATTACCTTATTCCATGCCTCAACAAAGTCTGTGAGTAATTTCACCTCTCCATTGTTTACAGCATAGTACTCAGCAACAGCCCTAAGCTCGGTATTTGATCCAAAAATAAGATCGACTGGAGTTGCAGTCCACTTCATAGCACCGCTATCTCGATCAGACCCTACATAGATACCTTGCTCGTCTGATGAGGCGTTCCAGACGGTAGACATATCAACAAGGTTTACAAAATAATCATTAGAAAATACACCTGGATTATCTGTAAAAACTCCATGCTGACTGTCGTTATAGTTAGCGCCAAGAACTCTCAAGCCACCAACCAAAGCGACCATCTCAGGGATGTTCAGATCTAATAAAGCTGCTTTTTCAATCATAGCGTTGACCGGTGAAACAGGATTATCAGACTGATGATAGTTTCTGAAAGGATCAGATGTAGGCTCAAGTACGGCAAATGCATTTGCATCGGTCATGTCTTGAGTCGCATCAGTTCTACCAGGTTGAAATGGAATAGAGACCGAGTGTCCTGCCATTAAAACAGCATGCTCAATCGCAGCATTACCCGCAAGAACAATCACGTCAGCAAGCGATACCTGGACGCCATTATCTGAATTTGCATTAAAGCTCTCTTGAACCTCAGTCAGAGCATCAAGCACTCCAGCAAGTGCTGCAGGCTCATTTACTTCCCAAGTATTTTGGGGGGCAAGATTAATACGCGCTCCATTAGCACCTCCCCTCATATCAGTACCTCTATAAGTAGAAGCTGATGCCCAGGCGGTTCTAATTAAATCAGCAGTATCAATGCCAGTCGCTAAAATGTTCTCTTTGAGCAATGCTTGGTCAGCCGTTGAAATAAGCTCGTGATCAACACTTGGAACTGGATCCTGCCAAATCAATACTTCGCTTGGACTCATGGATCCGAGGTATCTTGCTCTGGGCCCTAAGTCTCTATGCGTAAGCTTAAACCAAGCTCTTGCAAATGCGTCTTCGAACTCAAGAGGATTTTGCAACCATCGAGATGTAATCTCTCTGTAAGCGGGATCTTCTCTCAAGGAAAGGTCGGTTGTAAACATGATTGGAGCATGTCTTACGTTTGGATCAAAAGCATCCGGCACTAAATTAGACGCACTCTCGTCACTGGGTACCCACTGAATAGCACCGCTAGGTGTTGTGGTTTGAACCCAATCAAAGGCATAAAGATTTTGGAGGTAGTTATAGGTCCATGCAGCAGGGTTTACTGTCCAAGCCCCTTCAAGGCCGCTGGTTATCGTATCTGCACCATTACCTGTACCACAACTGTTAGACCATCCAAAGCCTTGTTGCTCAATATCTCCGCCCTCTGGCTCAACACCCACACACTCGGCCGCGTTTGAAGCACCATGTGCTTTACCAAAAGTATGACCACCTGCGATCAATGCTACGGTCTCCTCATCGTTCATAGCCATTCTTCCAAAAGTAGTACGGATATCATGCGCAGCTGCTAAGGGATCCGGATTTCCGTTGGGTCCAACTGGGTTAACGTAAATTAAACCCATTTGAGTGGCACCAAGAGTTCTCGCAAGTTGTCGTCCTTCGCCATGTCTCTCATCTGCAAGCCACTCTCCTTCTGGCCCCCAGTACACATCATCAGGGATCCAGGCATCAGTTCGACCTCCAGCAAAACCAAAAGTCTCAAAACCCATCGACTCCATGGCCACAGTTCCTGCAAGAATCATCAGATCAGCCCATGAGATGCTATCACCATATTTTGCTTTTACTGGCCAAAGTAACCTTTGCGCCTTGTCCAGGTTGGCATTATCAGGCCAGCTATTAAGGGGAGCAAATCTCTGATAGCCTCCGTCTGATCCGCCTCTTCCGTCTGATACGCGATAAGTACCAGCGCTATGCCATGCCATTCTGATGAAAAAAGGACCGTAATGACCGTAGTCAGCTGGCCACCAATCTTGTGATGTTGTCATCACATCAATTAGGTCTTGCTTTACCTCATCAAGGTCAAGCGCATTAAATGCATCTGCATAGTTAAAATCCTCTGCCAATGGATTTGCACTTGGATTATTCATTCTTAGTGGATCTAGATTTAATCTATTGGGCCACCAGTAATCATTATCTGGTGAGCCCTGTGCATGCAATCCACCAGTAACAAAAGTTGCCATTAATACTAAAGAGCAAAATGGTCTTAACATGTTATTTAACATAAAATTTCCTCATATTTAGATTTGGTCTAATTTAGACTTAGTCTAAATAAAGAAAAATTTAAAGTCAATCTAATTCGTCTTAATCTATTTTTTTTGCAACAGGTGCCTAGCACCCCAAAGAAACCAAGTGATCACCCCTCCCCACCAAAGAATGAAAAACCAGTCATTTTTATCAGTACCGTTCCATTCAAGCCACTCAAATACAATGGCCTCCATAAATAGATCAAAGGAGAGAAGCACAAAAAAACCAAAAAACCAGAATAGAAAAAAGTTAAATAGCTTTGCGGTCTTGTTACGCCAAAAAGAAAATACACCAATAGATATAAAGGCCAACGCTGCAATAAATATTTTCTCCACTAGATCCCCGTAATATTTGTAAAAGGTAAGCTTTGTCTCATCAATTCAATTTTATCAAAGAGCTCTCCCACCCCAAGACTTGCCCAAAGGATTAATACTCCAAGCACAAGCATTATCCGCCTTATTAGAACAAAATTAAGATTTCGCTCAATCATCTTGATTAAAGGCAGATAGTAAATAAAGGATAAAGCAAAGATGATCAATCCAAAATAAGGATCATTACCCCAAAAGGTATTGACAAAGCCAATCCATGAAAAAAGTAAGGCAAATAGGAAGCTAACCCAAATCATAGCTTTCAATGATCATGAAAAAAGCAAGAGAGAATATGAAAACGAAATGAAAAATTTTATTGGTTAGCTTCATGCCGTCATGAAAAATAATCTTTCGGTCATTGGTTAAAAAATATTTAGTGAACCATAACAAAAAAACTAATCCAGAAAAAAGAAAAAACCATGGTAAGTCTTACCAAGGACTGAATCCCTCTTCTTGCACTATAATTAAAACCGATACCCACCAGAGCAGGTAAAGACTAAAATAGATTGAGTAACAATTTTTGATTAAAATGTTAAACATTGCTCTATTTCATTTTAGGTTAATCTAATTGAAAAAACTATCATTAATAATTCTTCTCGTATTCATTGTAATCTTACTTATCTTATTTAATCGAAACAGTGAACAAGGCTTTGGCATGCCTGAAATCACGACGAGAAATATACTTTTTTTACCCCAGGAAGTGAGAGAGTTTGCCTTTGCAAATGTAGATCATCTTGCGCCTACAAGAACAGTCGCTGCTGGTAATAATATCAAAGAGCTAAATTACTCGCTGCAAGACTGGAATGACTTTAGATATCAAGTTGATGATGAAATTTATAGCTTGGATGACTTTGAGGGTCGAGAGGCGTTTCGCGGACTTATTGTGGTCCAAGGTAATAATATCTTACTGGAAGATTATGCAGATGGTCATGAAGAGGATACTACTTGGGTCTCATTTTCAGTGACAAAATCGATTACCTCTATGCTAATCGGTGCGGCAATTAAAGATGGATACATAGAAAGCATAGACGACCCTATCAGTGATTACATCATTGCACTTAAGGGGACAGAATACGAAGCTGTCACCATTAGAAATTTACTGCAAATGTCTACCGGTATTGCCTGGAATGAGGATTATGGAGATCCAGAATCAGATGTTGCCATCGCAGGCACTTATAATGGGGAGAGGCTTATTTCATATTTATCTGGTCTGCCACGAGTCGCAGCTCCTGGGGCGCTTTATAATTACAATACCGCTGAATCCAACTTAGCAGGAGAATTATTACGCTCTGCAATAAATGGTAATGCCTCAATCTATCTTGAGGAAAAAATATGGTCTCCTTATGGTATGGAGCATGATGCCTATTGGCTTCTATCAAGCCCTAATGGCAGTGAAACAGGTGGGTGTTGTCTGAATGCAACATTGCGAGACTATGCACGAATTGGGCTCTTTGCCCTTGATAGCGGTATTTTGGGAGATGGTACGGAGACCTTTGCAGCTGACTGGATGGAGATTTCTACTTCACCCTCAGATCAAAACTCAGGTTATGGACTTTCATGGTGGCTAGCAGACGAGGAATCCTATTATGCAAGAGGTATTTTCCAACAATGGATATACATTAACCCTAATAAGAATTTAGTTATTGCCACCCATAACAATGCGCTCAGGGCTAATCAAGATGAGGATTTTCGACACGTACAAGCACTTATCAATGCATTGAGCAGCCAGATCATAAGTCTTAATTAATTTCGTTTACTTTTAATCCCTAAATAAAATCCGAGAGCATTGAAGATGATGTCAAAAAATTTATTTTCAAAGGTTTCAACCGCAAACTGAAAAGGAAGAAAAATTTCAAAAAGCTCCCAGGAGAGAGAGATAAGAAGAAAAATTCCCCATGAAAAAAATAGATACCTTCCAAAGAAAAAATAAAGAATGAAATGAAGAAAGGAATAAAAGTTAATCATTAACCTTATTTTACAACTACTTACATCTAACAAAGTTACAAACTATGTAACTTAATGCACTGCTCAAAATGACGTTATAACGAGCCCTTCCCTTTAGCGGAAGGTTGTCATTTAAAAGAAATACTGAGAGGCCAATATGATGAAGAAATACTTTATCAATTGAGTAACAAGTTTGTAACTATAAAACCCTTATCGAATGAGGCTTTACGCCAACACGGCTACTCCCACTCAATGAGTAATACCCTCTGAAACCCTTTATTTAAATGGGTTTCAAAAAAGTTTGTATCAACTTTGTATAAGAGATATTTCATTTTGCACCCATTTTTGTATGAATATGCCTATAAACTAGGTGTTTCATACAAAGTTTGTATCAAAGGATTATACAGTATTTATTTACTGACTCATTGTGGCAGTTGATAAGTATTCATTATTCAAAAAGGGCTTCTTATTATTTTTTCACAATGGGATTAGGGAACGTTTTAAGTTTCCTAATTTTGGGCAGAGCCCATCAGATCAACATCCGTGTCTGGATTCAAATCTTGGTTTGGATCAACAAAATGACCGGCAGGGAAAGATACACTTATCGGTTGGATATCGGTATCCAAGCATAAATGGTGGTTATTATCACGGTCGCCTAAATCTGCCAGCGATATTGGCGTAACCTCTTGGCGAGCGCCACTGACCTGGCTCATCGTAACCCGATAAAGCGCACCCTCGCCGTCCCCCATCGGCACACCGGTCGGCAGGCTAATGCCGCCCGTCCATGTGACGCGAACCACTTGACGGGTGTCTTGCGGACAAGCTGATAACCGGTCAGCCTGCGCCCATATTTCTTCTGGAATGACTTCAGCCCAGATGAGGGTCGGACCATCCTTTAGCGGTATGACTTCCACTTCAGCACCCTTAAAATTAACCGGAGTATTTGCGGGCACATCAGACATTAAATCACCGACAACAACGACCTTGGCCGGCGGGTCATCATCTGTATTGCCAAACTCACCAATCAACAGCACGGTGCGATTTTCGCCAATATCTTGGGCAGGTCTCAGTGTCACGCAATTGGGCGCAGTGCTGATGCCGGATTGTCTGATAATTTGAAAATCTTCCGGCTCAAGCGTTTCGGCACGAAGCGTATGCGACATGACAACCGGCATGCCATCCTTTCGCCATGCGCCCAAACAAAGGCGATTGGCGGCAAAGGGCAAGGCGTTATCCAGCCCGAAAAAGGCGGATAGCAGGCGCGGTGGTTGATTATTTGCGGATGTGTCGCCGCTTTCTGCTGCGCCGACAAGCTGCGGTATTAACAATATGGCAGCCAAGAACGGCGTTCGGATATATTTCTTAATCATTTTATTCCCACTCAATAGTAGCAGGTGGTTTACCTGAGATATCATAGACAACCCTACTAACGCCTCTCACCTCATTGATGATTCTTAATGAAACCATCTCTAGAAAATCATAAGGGAGT
>Ga0255766_10000816_pt1 | contig 28629 bp, 18 predicted proteins | sample 071ome_23_FD_179966 | JGI IMG/M metagenome (GOLD analysis project Ga0255766, IMG submission 179966) | Coastal salt marsh microbial communities from the Groves Creek Marsh, Skidaway Island, Georgia - 071403BT metaG (version 2) | ecosystem: Environmental > Aquatic > Marine > Intertidal zone >...
GCTAGGCGCCGGTCGTGCAACAAACGTAAAAGCAAAGATTCGTAAATTTTGGACGCGGCGGAGACGCCCGGACCGTTGCCGCCGGAGAGACTGTCAAAGTACGACTCTTTCGCGTCGTGGTCGTCGTCGTGGAGGAATTCGTGCGGTGGATCGATGCCGTACACGTTGACGTTGACGCACATTTGTAAGGAGAGGAAGACGGCGAAGAATGCGTTGGAGAGTAACGGTTTTAGCTCCGATTTGTTCGTCATCTCTGGAGAAGACTTCGAGGAGGAAAAGAAAGAGTATCCTCCTCCTCCTCTCCTTCCTCCGCCGTTCTCGTCTTCGCTTTTATCGTCGTCGTCATCACCAAACAAAGCTTTCTCTATGTGCTCTTTTGTCTCCGCGTTTAATCGATCGTACACTTCGTTAAAAATCGTCTTGGCGGGATACAAAATTTCCGGCGAAGCGAATTGGACGTCCAACTCAGGAAACGCCCTTCGCGCTTGCCTCAATTTACTCACCGAATTCGGTTCCCATAAAATGCCTTTCGTTTCCCAGTTGCCGCCGTTCGAAGCTCCGTTTGCACTCGTGAACAATTTCGTGTACTTGGACGGATTCTTCAGAGCCTCTTCTAAAAACGCATCCGACAAGACGCGGACGGTTGTTTTCGTACCAACCATGCTCGCAAACCTTCCCGTCGTCGGCGCGGCGTCGAGTCGAATAACCGCCTCGTGTTCGTCCACCACCTCCGCTAACCCGTCTACTTTTTCTAAATGAAAGCTATTCCCAACCACGGCGCAGCTCAGAAATAACTTGTTGTGCGGATTCTGGTCCGTTTTCAAAACTCGATTGCCGAGCGCGTCTTCTCTCGCCAACCAAGGACCGTCCACCTCGTTTTCGTTTTTACTACGACTACTGCTACCACTACCGCTACCGCTACCGCTGCCGCTACTGCTCCCCCACCTTTGAACTAACTCGATGGCTTCTGGTGGGTCTTTCTTGGATAGACCGATCGACGTCGTGTGCAATCGCACTTGCAAATGATCCAACAACATCCCGCTCTCGTCTCGAATGAAATCTTTCGAACAATCAAACGTGCTAAATCCCGGGAAGCACTCGCACACGTCCGGTTTCACGCATCTCCCGTGCACGCAATTCACTTGCTCGCATATCGCCCGATCGCAATTTTCCCCTTTCCACCCTCCGTGACACACGCACTCGTCCGTTTCCACCCTATACACGCCGTTATTCAAACACGGATGCCGACTGTTCGACTCTTCGCGCTCTCGCTCTAATCGAATCTTCTCGTCCGATTCGAACGTTATCGGCGCTTTGTCGTTAACGTACGGTTCGCCGTCGTCGGCGTCGTCGTCGTCTTTTCCGCGACGACCGCGACGACGATGATTGTCGCTTCTCGTTTTCGCTCCTCGTTCACCAAAACCATCTCTGCCCATATTCGTATTCGTCGTCGTTATCGCCGTCGCACTCATCGTCGCGTCCCCGTTATTCGTGCTCCTCGTACTCTTGAACCTCGCCAGCGCAATCAGCATCACCGCGAACCACACAATCGGTCCAAACAAAACCACCTTTTGCGCTTTCGACCCTCGCACCAAGCGCGCTCCCAAACACCTCCGAATCGACGATAAAAAAAACAACGACGACCCTCTTCTTCTGTTCTTATCGTTCCCTTCGCGACGACGATAACATCGATCGCTGCTCTTTCGGTATCTCGTCCCAAAGGTGTTGCCTTCTTCCCGGTGGTGGTGTTGGTGTCCGACCAAGAAGTGCAACAGTTTCTCTCTGTCCTCGTCTCGGCCGCCAAAAGCAGAAGAAGCGGAAGAAGCGGAAGAGGAGGACGGTTTGCGTCGCGACGAGTATCGCTGCGAAGACCAAGAAGACATTCTCTTCTTCTTCTTCTTCTTCTTCTCTCTCTCTCTCTTCTCAGTTTGCTTATTTTCCCCAGAAAAGCATCATCTTTGGAGAAAATCCCCCCATAAAAAAGGACCAAAAACTCGAAATTTAACAAAAAAAATGGGTGGGGGCAACGGCCAAAAGTCAGCGAAAGCGAGAGAGAAAGCGCAGGCGAAAGCGGCGAAAGCCGGCGCCGGGAGCATGTTGAGTGCGTTTCTCTCTCTCTCTCTCTCTTTACGTGCACATATGTTTTTCTCTTTGTTTTTAACGCAAAACCGGAGTTGTTGTAATCAATTTTCTTTGAGAATTCTCTCTCTTCTTTTTTCCCCGCGTGTGAACTCTTTTACTGACGGCTGCGGTATGTATCCTTTTTTAATGATAAAAACAGAATCGAACGAAGCGGCGAAGTCTATTCAGTGCAAGGTGTGCATGCAAGCGTTCGTGTCGACGCTGAGCCACGGGGAGTTGAGGAAACACGCGGAGAATAAGCACCCAAAACTCGACGCGAAGCAATGCTTTCCATTCTTGGAATAAAAAAGTTAAAAAGAAACGCGCGTACGTAGAGATGTTGTTGTATGCGTGCGACTTCTTTCTTCTTTTTAATGGAATACTAAACTACATTACAATACACGAGAAATATATATATATATATACGTATCTAAAACGGATTGTTTTTCATCGGGTTTGTCGTTGGCGGGCTGGAATTACCCTGAGCGTCTTCGGGTAAATCCTCGTAGCGGCCGTTCCTGACGTTGTACTCGAGTTTCGGGTCGCCGATGGAACCCGCGACTTTGTTTCTGACTTTCGCCAAGTTCACGGTAACTTCTCGTAAACTGCCCATCTTTTCGTCCCGGTTTCTGTGAATGACGATCCCGTTGTCGCATTTGTTGATGAAGTGCGCGGAGCCGGAGATGTCGTATAAACCGGGCATTTCACCTTTCCAGTTGTGGAGTTGTCTCGGGTGCGCGACGAACCAAACGTGGACGTCGTAATGTTGCGCAAAACGTTTGATTCGCGTGAGCATTTGGCTGACGTATTCTGTTTCGGTTTGTCCAGTTGGTCGTTTGTGGTCGAGTTCGTTGTACGGATCGATGAGCAAACCTCGGATGCCGTGTCTTAACACGGCTGCTCTCGCGAGGCCGAGGATCCAATCAACCGACGGTAATTCGTCATCTTCGTGGCGAATTAAAACAAAGTGGTCGTTGAGCCAACGCATACCACGTTTCATGGTTTGCGGGTTCATTCTTTGCGCGCCTTTAGCGTAGGAGGTGGTGTCGAACCACGGTTCGCCGACGTATTTTTCAACCAATTTTCGCGCGTGTTCGTGAACTTTGTTTTCGAGAGAACAGAGCGCGAAAGTCCATCCGTGCTGGACGGCTAAGTTGGACATTAACGCGTCCACCCATTCGGATTTACCCGAGTTTGGAACGCCGGTGACGACGGTAAGTTCACCAGGGACGACGCGATAGTGCTTATCGACCGAACGCCATCCGGTGGAAACTCCGCGCAACTCGGAGCCGGCATCCATGTTGAAGTATTGCTCGATGTCGCCGGAGAAATCGGCGAATTTGAACAAACCACGGAGCGGGAAGCCTTCGGCGGAGCTGATCGAGTCGCGAATGAGTTCAACGCCACCCGATTGTAACGTTTCGTTCGCGTCTTTACAGCCTTCCGGCCAGCTCACGGTAAAACAACGTTCTTTACCGAGTCGTCTGGCGAGTTCTTCCGCCAAAGCTTTGCCCGGACCATCGCTATCCGTAGCGATGACGAACCGTTTCACCGTATCTAATTGCGCTCGACAGTTCCACAAGTACTCGTATTTCTTATCGTCTTCTGGGTTTGGTACGTCGCCTTCTTTCACTTTTCCTGGCGCGCCGTCTGGCACGGAAACGACATTCGTATAACCGGCTTCTTCGAAAGCTAACTTATCGAACTCGCCTTCGACGATGATAATCTCTTCGCAATCTACGCAATCATCCAAACCGTACAAGACTTTTTCCGCACCTTTGACTTGCCAAAATGATTTGTTTGGCCCGCGATATTTTGCGTTGACGATTTCTCCGTCGCGAACGTACGGAAACACGAGCGCGTCGACGTGTTTGCCTTCAATCGGAGAAAATACGCTTTGCACGGCGACCCCATTTCGTTCGGCAACTTCGAGCGAAATGCCTCTTTCTTCGATCATTTTCGCCCAAGGCTTGGCGGATTCGTCAATCGCACCTGGACCGACGCGCTTCAAATCTTCCGGTTTAGGCAGGTTTGGTTTCTTCAGAATTGTTCTTTGATTGTTGGTGTTGCCAGTGCTCGACGAGGTTTTCCCTCCTTTCGCCGCTGAAGGAGATCCTTTCCCTTTTCCGGGGACAAAATCCAAATCTGCCGCGCCAGACCACTCGCACGTCGCTCTGTGACACACATACACCGCTTGGCGTCCACCTGGCTCGATTCTTACCGCTAACGACCGCTCGCCGCTGGAGCCGCCGTCGCACTGCGGACACATCTCTCTGTGTTGCCCGGGCGTATATGACTGCATGACGATTCGTTTTTCGAGCAAAAGATCGCGCAAAGCAGTCGGTCCGGTACTTCGCGGAGCGCTGTAATCTTCCTCATCTTCGTTATAAGACGTCGAGGAAGCAGATTGAGGCGTCGGCGGCGTCGGAGGTCTACCACTCGCGCCTCCGTTCACGATAGTCTGTCCTTGCTGTCTGTAAATTCTATTCTCAACTCTTTGATTGTTATTACCATAATTTTGTTGCTGCTGATTCGGCGGCGGCGGCGGTCTCGGCGGGGCGTTACCGTTCGCCGCATTCCGTTGCTGAAACTGTTGTTGTTGTTGTTGACTCGGCGGAGGAGGAGGACCGGGCGGCGGCGGTCTCGACATCGGCGGCGGCGGTGGCGGTGGCATTCGAGCAGCCGACCCGTTGTTCCCAAAATATTGCACGTTTGGCGGTGGGCGCGCCGCGGCGGATCCGTTATTCCGTTGATGTTGTTGATGTTGTTGTTGTTGTTGTTGTTGTTGTTGTTGTTGTTGTTGTTGTCCCGCAGAGGAGGAGGAGGAGGAGGAAGAAGAAGAATTGGTCGAATTGTCCCTCATCGCATCCGCGGAATAGTTATACCCACCGCTACTATTCACCGCATTCGCGACGACCTTCGAAACGTTGTTGCTCTCAAAACTGTCCTTAAACCTCCGAGCGCTGCCGCTGCTGCTCCCGAATCCTCTCCCGACGACGAGGGCGGAACTCACGGCGTTGCTGTTGCAAACAAAGCGTCGCATCGTGGGTTTCAACAATTTCGAAGATCGGGACAACAACAACGAAGAAGAAGAAGAAGAAACAGAACACGCCGTCGTCGTTCTCTTCGGAACTCCGATCGACATGCAGCGCGCGCAAAGGGAGAGAGAGAGAGAGAAGCGGAGGCTCTTTTTATCGCGAGTTTGCGAATGTGTGTAAGTGTGTGTGTCTCGCTCAGAGATGGAGAATTTTGGCGCCAAAATTCGTCATTTTTTTCCCTCGTACGAGCTAGGAAAAAAAAGATACGGATGGCACCATCATCGACGATGATGATGATGTCGCCATCGACGACGACAACCCCGCGGTCGTCGACATCCGCAAAGAAGAAGAAGACGAAGAAGAAAACGAAGAACGAGCGATCCTCTTCTTCTCCTCCGGCGGTGGTTGTTTTTCCGCGCGTTTTTAGTCGTTTCGCGAATTCGTCGTCTTCAACGACCGTCGTCGCCGCTGCGCTTCTGATGCTGATGCATGCGAACGCTACCATCGCGCCTTGCGAAGCGGCGCAAGTCGTCGATTGGCTCACGTCTGGCGCGGAAGCGTCGCCGGAAGAACTGATGCGCATCATGAAGGAAAGCGCGAAGGAAGATTGGGATCCGACGCGAGTTGCGCCGCGAGTGAAAGATTACGATGAGCAAAAGACGAGGAAGGAGGAAGAGGCGTCTTCGGACGACGTGTGGGAGAAAAATATCAACGCGAACCAATTCGGAATGAACAGGGAAGATTTGAGCGCGGACGGGTACGATATCGAGGCACCAATCGTGAGTTCGGATACGTTTGGGAGGCTCGGAAAGTTTGGGGCTATTTTAATCGGCGCGGATTTCGTGACCGCGTTCATCATGGGGAAGTCGGTGTTGGGCGTAGCGAAAGGGTTGGAGAAAGGCGAAGGCGAGAAGAGGGATTGGAAGGAAAGCGCGGCGGAGATGGTGATGGATAAATTGAAGGCGAAGGCGGAGGCGTTGAAGGAACAGGAAGGGAAAATGGGAGAAACCGACGAGGAGAAAGAAGAAGAGTCTTGATTTAACGACGCGGGATGAGATTTATTAGCGTAAACTCTATTAAACAGTGTGTATTTATTCTTTTGATATTACATCACTCGCGCGCTTTTGAATTTTGTCAAGTCCAGCGATTGCCGCCGCCGCCGCCGCCGCTTCTACCGCCTCTGCTACCCCCGCTTCTCTTTCCACTGCCGCCGCCGCCACCACCACCACCACTGTTCCCTTTTCTATCTCTTCCCGCTCTCTTATCTGGTCTTCGATTACTCGAAGTTCCGCCAACGTTCTCGAAACTGAATCCCGGCTTCATCAGCGACTTCGAAAGGTCTGGCACGAGCGCTTCTCGCGTTTCTAGTTGCACCCCTTCGTGCGTCCACACTCTAAAATCAGCGTTCCCGACGCACGCGATGGCTACCCATCCGACGCCGGCTATAGAAATGTCACGCGTAGATTCTGTCCACGAATCGCCGTAGACGGAAACTTTTCTGCTTCCCCATCGACCAAGGCGCACGGCGCCTTCCTCGCCGCCCAGCGGAGGGGTCAGTTTCGTCCCCGCGTGCTTCGCGTAAATCTCGTCTCCATTCTTCGCACCATTCGTGGTGTAATGTAAAGGCACATCGTTGGAACACCAGACGGTTACATAAAGAGTTCTTTGCGGCGCGTCGAGCAAATCAATTCTGGAGACGCCACCGATGTGAATGGTTCCTCCGACTTGAATTCTATACGTTCTAGGAATCATGCGTTTTTTGGGTAAGATTATCTTTGCCTCGTCCGCGGTCATTCGCGCGGAGAGTTGGTGCGGCTGAAGCAAACCCGGCGTATCGTAAACATCGGTATCGTTGGGTAAAATACCTTCGAGTTTTAAGATGCCAATGGTTGTCCCGGGTACGTGCGACGCCAACGGCCCTCCGGTTTTATCCGTCGGTCCGTCGTATCTGCTCGATAAACGGTTGATCAAACTCGACTTGCCTGCGTTTTGTGCGCCAACGACGTACACGTCTTTCTTCTTGTGACCACCTCGATTGCGTAAGATATCTTCCAACTCGTCGCTCAAAACTCTTATGCCCATACCAGCCGTCGCCGAGGCCAACAAAACCTCGCTTGCGCTTTGCATCCCGAACGCTTTCGCACGTCGTCTCACAAACTGCGTCAATCTCGCTCTCGTCGCTTGCACGGGCATCAAATCCACTTTGTTCGCGACTAAAACAATCTCAATCGCACCTCTTTCCGCGTGCGGTTCTAACGCATCCACCGCGTCCACGGGGAAACTCCCATCAAAATCAACTAAATCGACGACGACTAAAACGACGCCTTTTTTCGAATTGTTCGGGTACCGTTCCATCTGCGTCCCGACTGATCGTTTGAAATCAAACGATGGGAGCAAAATCTCCGCGTTTATATTTTTCGGTCGTCCCGTGTTTCTCAAGCTAAAGCACCTCGCGCAGACAATCGCCGGAGGTTTTCGTTTCAATCGATTCATTTTTTTCAGCGCGGCCATTTCCAACTCGTAATCTTCGTCGTACTCTTTATCTTCGTCTTCAAAAAATAACGATTCAATCGCGTCGATGGCCCCTTTCTCGTCCTCGTCGTCGTCCATTTCATCGTCGTCGTTTACGAAAGTAACGTCATCGAAATCAAAATCTTCCTCCGAGAATTCTCCTCCTCCAACGCCTTCTTTGCTACTCTCCGCCATGATCCGCCTCGCCAGTTCGTCCGGCGACAGTTTGCTCCAATCCTCCGGATGTTGTCGTTGCGCGTCCTTTTGCTTCTTCTTCTTTTTCTCTTCTTCCTCTATTAACAAATCATCTTCGTCATCACCTTCTTCCATGGATTCGAGCAGTTTGCTCGGCACGACGAAAAATCCCGGTAAATTTTTATCCTCGCGTTGCAGCGCCGTGCCGCACCCGGGGCAAGACGTCGGCACGGTGATGTTTCTTCGCTTCAACAATTCTTCTTCTTCTTCGTTGCTGTTTACCGAAGCTGCCGCTGCTTTTAAAGACGACATCGGTCGCGCCGCTCTGAAGGGGAAGAATGCAGAGCGCGAAGAAGAAGAAGAAGAAGAAGACGAACGAATCCTTGAAGTCGTCGTCGTCGCATCCTTCTTCTGGCCGCCCACAAAAAAGCGCGGCGCGCGAAGAGAAGAAGAAGAGGAAGAAGAATTCGCCGCCGGGGAAGTCAAACAACGCGTCTTCGTCGTCGCGAGAAGAAAACGCATCGCTCTTTCGCGCATACACGCAACAACGGCGAGAAAGTAGTAGTAGTAGTAGTAGTAGTAGTAGTAGTAGCAGTAGTAGCGTTGATGATAATAACGATGAGAAAGAGCGAGAGAGAGCTTTCTTCTTCTTCTTCTTCTTCTTCTTCTTCCTGCTCTCGTGTCGAATGAAGAAAAAATTTTTTATTACTCGTATTAGGGATTGTGAAAAATGAGCACCCCCACCCTTCTCAAAAAAAAAGCGAGAGGTTAGATGTGATGAGAAAAACAAAAAGCAAATCAAAAACCCGCGCTTCACTACTCGCCTCGCTAAGGGCGTCGTCGCGAAACGTAAAACCACGATATCGCTCTTTTTTTGAATCCGCAAATGCGCGAAAAGTTTTTTAAACAGAGAGAGAGAGAGAGAGAGATGTGAGCACGAGAGAAAAAATTTTGATTTTGAAACTTGTTTAGGGTTTATGTGTGAAAAACGACGATTCGGAGCATCCGCGACGTCACACTCGTGCACAACCGAAACGCCACGCGCTGCGCGCTTAAATACACGCTCTTTTTTTTCGTTTTAAATGCACCACGGCGGCAGAGCATCGGCGGCGCTGAAAGTCTTCTCTTCGTCTTCTTCGTCTCCTTCCGCGGCGGTGTTGTTGAGGAAAAACAACAACGCGCTTCGCTGTTCTTCTTCTTCTTCTTCTTCATCCGCTGCTGCATCTTCGGTAACGAGAAGGCAGATGATGATATCGTCGACGATGGTTGTCGCTTCGGCGACGACGGCAGTTTCCTCGTCGTCGAACGACGGTCGAAAAGCGTCTCCTTCTTCTCCTTCGCTTTTAGAAGATTTGAAGGCTTTGAAACCCGGGGATGTGTTGGCGAACGGCGCGTTTCGCGTGGAGAAGGTTGAACCGGTGCCGGATTACCAAGTCGTGTCGGTGTCTTTGAAACACGTGAAAACGGGCGCGCATTGGCTACACATCGGCGCGGACGACTCGAACAACGCGTTTAACGTTGGCTTTAAGACGGTACCGATGGATGACACCGGGGTGGCGCACATTTTGGAGCACACGACGCTGTGCGGGTCGAACAAGTACCCGATTCGAGACCCGTTTTTTAACATGTTGAGAAGGTCGCTCTCGACGTTTATGAACGCGATGACGAGCGCGGATTTTACGTGCTATCCGTTCGCGACGATGAACAGAGTGGATTACGATAACTTGTTGAGCGTGTACTTAGACGCCGTGTTCTTTCCAAAGTTGGAAGAGCAGGATTTCAGACAGGAAGGGCACCGATTTGAATTCGCCAAGACGGAAGATGCGAACAGCGGCTTGAAGTATAAAGGGGTCGTCTTTAACGAAATGAAAGGCGCGATGGGGTCACAAAATGCGAGATTCATGCGAGCGCTCGGAGCGAACTTGTTTCCAACGTCTACGTTCCATTACAACTCCGGCGGTGACCCGACCGCGATTCCGGATTTGACCTACGAACAATTGAAAGCGTTTCACGCGTTGCATTATCACCCGTCCAACGCTCGATTTTACACGTACGGCGATTTCCCCTTGGAGGAGACGTTGATGAACGCGGAAACGATGGCGTTGAACCAGTTTGAAGCGATCGACGTGTCCAAGTTGGATATTTCGGACGAAAAGAGATACACCTCTCCAGTCGTGGCGGAAGTTTCCGTCCCGAGAGACTCCGTGGTGAACGATCCGAAGAAAACCTCCATAACGTCCACCGCGTGGTTGATGTTGAACAACGTTAAGGACGACGAGAACGCGAAATTGGATAACTTTGCGTTATCGGTCGCGTCAGATTTGTTGCTTTCCGGTCCGCAATCATACTTCCACGAGGCTTTGTTAGAGCCTGGGTACGGGAGCGGCTTAGCGCCGGGAAGCGGCTACGGCAACTCGAGAAGAGAAACCTCCTTCTCGGTCGGCGTGAAAGGCGTAGGGGAAGAAGAGATTCCAATCGTCGAACAAAAAATTCAAGAAACGTTGGAGAAAGTTGCAAAATCTGGGTTTCCGAGAAACCGAGTCGACTCTACGTTGCACCAAATCGAATTAGACGCCGCGGCTGTGAAGCCAAACTTTGGTTTAATGGTTGGTATCGGGACCATGTCCACGTGGGTGCACGACGGCGACGCTTTGAGACCGCTGAGAACGCTCGAGCTCGCGAGGCAGTTGCAAGAGAAATTGGATTCCGATCCTCAGTATTGGCAAAACTTAATCTCGAAGTATTTCTTGAACAACCAACACAAGGTGATCGTTCGCGCGCGCTCGGACGAAAAGTACGACGCGAAATTGGAAGAAGCCGAGAACAAGTTGTTGAAAGAAATCGAGTCCAAACTTTCCGAAGACGAGAAGAAGAAAATCGTCGAGGACGGCATCAAATTAAAAGCCGCGCAAGACGGCGAACAAAACGCCGAGTTGTTGCCGACGCTAAAAGTTGCCGAAGCGGTGGACCGATCGATTAAAAAGTGGGGATCGAAAGAGCAAACGTTGCGATTGAGCTCGAACAACATCGACTTGAAGTTACAAGTGGACGAACAACCGACGAACGGGGTCGTCTACGTCGGCGCCATGTTCGATTGCTCTCAATTACCAGACAGACTCACGCCGTACTTGGACTACTTCGCGGATTACGTGGATCAAATCGGCACCTCGAAGGTTGGATACAAAGATTTCGCGGAGAAAATTAAGGGTGTGAGCGGTGGCGTGTCCATCGACATTCTCAGCAACAACGACACGAAGACGCCGTTGAAATGGACCGAAAACGGCGAAGTTGTCATGAACATTGGATCGCACTGTTTAGCGCGTAACGCCGACGCCATGGGTGACATCTTGTTGGACGTCTGCACGGATGCCAAATGGTTCGGCGACGACGAGCGATTGAAGTTTTTGATTAAACGTCGTTCCGCGCAGTTGGGCGCTTCCGTCGCGCAGAACGGCATGGGGTACGGTAAAGCCGTCTGCGCGAGCAAAATGACCGCCGCGGGTGAACTCGAAAACCGCACCGGCGGTCTTCCGCAAGTCGCCTTGGCGCAACGGTTGGCGAAAGCAGAACAAGCTGGCGTGGAAGAAGTCAAAGCCGCGTGCTCTGAGATTCAAAGTTTGCTCTTAACCCCGGAGAACGTGAAGAGATGCCGCGTTGCGTCTCAAGCGCAAGACGTCGACGCCGGCAAGGCCCAGTTGGCGAAATGGTTGTCGGCTTTGCCGTCCACGGGAAGTAAATCTTCGTCCTCCTCCTCCTCCTCCGCGGATGAGTCCGTGAACGCGAAATTGTCCGCGTTTACGCCGCAATCCGGTTCGAAGACGTACGTCGCCATCAAAGGTCAAACCAACTACTGCACCGGAGCGATTGAAACCGTCGGGTACGAACACCCGGACGCTCCGGCGTTGTTCCTCCTCTCGCAAGCGATGAGTACGGAATTTCTCCACCGAGAGATTCGCGAGAAAGGCGGCGCTTACGGCGGTGGTTCCTCGTTCGTCCCGTCCGCCGGCATCTTCTACTTCTCCTCCTATCGCGACCCGAACACGATCGAAACCATCGACACGTTCCAAAAAGCCTGCGAATGGGCCTCCCAACCGAACTCAATCACGAAAACCATGGTCGAAGAGGCGCACTTGCGCGCGTTCAAATCCATCGACTCTCCGATCGCCCCAGCCTCGCGCGGCCAATCCTTATACGCGCAAAGAATGACCGACGCCCAACGACAAAACTTCCGCACGCGTTTGCTCGATTGCAAAGCCGAAGACATGACCAGAGTCGCGAAAGAGTACCTCTTGAACAAACCGATGACCGTATGCATCGTCGGCAGCGAAGACAAAGTCCCCACCGACGACGCGAGCTACGAGTGCGTCGACGCCGAAGGTTTGCCGTTCACTAAAGTGTCCACCGCGTAAGAGTATATTATTAGCAAAGAGTTTTAATTAAAAAATTGTGATTTTATGATTCAAAAAAAAAAGAACAAATTCTTCAAAAGGCCAGAGACCTCTTCTCCCGGTCTACTTCTTTTCTCATCGTCTCTATCTCTCTCTCTCTCTCTCTCTCTCTCTCTCTGGCGAGAGAAAAGCGTTTTCGCGAGAAAAAAAAGGAGAGGAATACGCGCGCTCGAAATCGGTTTCCGCGAGGACGGTTTGGTCCTTTCTTTCGGTTTCGTTTTGAAGAGAGAGAGAGAGATCAAATTACGCGTCTCATCACATCGAGGTCAACAGAAAAAAAGTAGTGAGACATTATTTGAGCGGTGTTGTTGGCGATTCAAATCCATCGAAGACGACGATGATGACGACGAGAGATAAGACGACGCAAACGGTTATCACCGTCCCCGACGTGGAATCGAGACCGTCCGTGAGTTCGTCGTCGTCGTCGTCTTCGAAGAAGAAGAAGAAGAAGAATATGCAAAAATCGCCATCGGTTTTGGAACGAGCTACAACTCTGTTTAAAAGGGAACAGGAAAAAGCGGCGTCGCGGGTGTTTTCAATCAGCGCCGATCGAGAGACGAACGCTGCGTTGAAGTTTAAGAGCAACTCGATATCGACGTCGAAGTATAACGTGGTGACGTTTCTTCCGAAAGGTTTGTACGAACAATTTCGAAGAGTGGCAAACTTGTACTTTTTATCCGTGGCGACGATTTCGTGTTTCGAGAGCATTTCGCCGATTAAGCCGTACACGATGTGGGTGCCGCTGACGTTTATCATCACGCTGAGTATGACGAAAGAAGCGGTCGAGGATTATAAGAGGCACAAGCAAGATAACGAGCAAAATCGAACACCAATTGAACGGTTTAATGGAGAGTGCATGGAGAATAAGGAGTGGCGAGATTTGGTGTGCGGCGACGTCGTCAGAGTGATGCGGGATGCGTTCTTTCCGTGCGATTTGATCATGATCGGATCGAGCAACGAGGAGAGAACGTGTTACGTAGAAACGAAGAATTTGGACGGCGAGACAAACTTGAAGTTGAAGAGAAGCGTGGATATGGGCGACGGGGTCAAGGTGATTTCAGACGCAAAGCTGGCGAATTTGTGTTGCCATTCTCGGCAAGACGCGATGACGACCGCAGAGGAGCACTTGAGTGGCAAGTTATGTACGGTCGAGTGCGAACACCCGAATAACTCTTTATACACGTTCAGCGGGAACTTGGAGTTGAAACCGCCTTTCGTTTCGGAAAAGAAGAAAATAGCCGTTACCCCGACGAACGTTCTGTTGAGAGGGTCGCAATTACGAAACACGGAATACGTCTACGGTATCGTCATTTACACCGGACACGATTCAAAAGTTATGATGAACGCGTCGGAAACGCCCTCGAAGCGATCGCACGTGGAAAAACAGATGGATTACGTCGTTTTAGGCATGCTCATTTTGCTACTCTCGATGTCCACGATTTCCGCGATTTATTGTTCCTGGTGGGTGAAGAACGAAAGTCCGAAGCACTGGTACTTAGATACCGCGAACTCGGACGAGCCGTTCGACGTGAATAAAACTGACATTGTCGGCGTGTTTGCGTTTTTTACCTCGTACGTGTTGTACGGATATTTGATTCCTATTTCTTTGTACGTCTCGTTGGAATTTGTGAAAGTTTTCCAAGCGATGGTGTTGTTAAATCGGGACCGAAAAATGTACCACGAAGAAACAGATACGCCGATGAACGCGCGAACGAGTAACTTGAACGAAGAACTCGGGATGGTACATACCGTTTTATCCGATAAAACCGGGACTTTAACCTGTAACGCGATGGAGTTCTTCAAATTATCCGTCAACGGCATTTCTTACGGGGAAGGGATTACGGAAATCGAACACGCGTTGATCAAAAGGCAAGGTGGGAATCCGCCCGCGCGATCCTCTAAAGCTATCGAGCCGTCGTTTAATTTCATCGACAGCCGATTAACGGACGGACAGTGGCGAACGTCTCCCGATCGCGAACAGTTGCGTTCGTTCTTTCGAATTTTAGCCGTTTGCCAAACCGTCATCCCGGAAGGCGAACGAACGCCAGACCAAATCGTATACCAAGCGGAATCACCGGATGAACTCGCGTTTGTCGTCGCCGCGAAAAGGTTTGGATTCTTCTTCACCAACCGAACGAGCACGACGGTGGAAGTTCTCGAACAATCCTTGAACAAGAGCGAAAAAGACACCGTGAGAACGTATGAAGTTTTGAACCTGTTAGAATTCAACTCGACGAGGAAGCGCATGTCCGTCGTCGTTCGCTCTAAAGACGACAATAAAATCATTTTGATGACGAAAGGTGCGGATTCAGTCATTTACGAACGGTTGGCGGTCGGTAATAAAGGTGGTAACGCGGCGAAAGGGTCCACGCAAGAACACATCGACGATTACGCCGCTTGCGGGTTGAGAACCTTGTGTTTAGCGCAAAGAGAAATTTCTTCGAGCGAGTACGAAGCGTGGAATAAGAAATTCATCAAAGCCTCTCAAGCGATGAAGAAACGCGACGAAGAGTTGGACGCCGTCGCGGAACTCATAGAAAAAGACTTGGAATTAGTTGGCGCGACGGCGATTGAGGATAAACTCCAAACGGGTGTGCCGCGGTGTATTGAGCAATTAATGCGTGCGGGCATCGCCGTCTGGGTACTCACCGGCGATAAGCAAGATACGGCTATCAACATCGGCTCCGCGTGTTCATTGATCACCCCGCAAATGAGTTTGAAAGTAATTAACGTCGAAGAATTAGTCAAGCTCGAATCCGAAGGCGAGATTTCCAAGGAGGAGATGCAGACTCAAGGATTACGAGCCGTTTCGCAGCAAATTGACGAAGGTTTAGAAATTGCGCAACAATGCGCGGATGCGGATGCGGAAATGGGTTTAGTCATCGATGGGCGATCGTTATCGTTCGCGTTATCGCCAGAGCTGAAGGACAACTTTTTGAAATTAGGGACCTCTTGCGCGGCAGTGATTTGCTGTCGAGTCTCCCCGTTACAAAAAGCTTTGGTAACAAAACTCGTAAAAGATTCCGGGAAGATCACGTTAGCCATCGGTGATGGCGCTAACGACGTCGGTATGATTCAAGCTGCGCACATTGGTGTTGGCATTTCTGGTCAAGAAGGCATGCAAGCTGTGATGGCGTCTGATTTCGCCTTTGCTCAGTTTCGATTTCTCGAACGTCTGTTGCTTTTGCACGGTCGGTACTCTTACAAAAGAGTCGCCCGAATGGTGTGCTACTTCTTTTACAAGAACTTGGCGTTTGGTTTGACCATATTCATATACAACTTACACGCCGCTGCGAGTGGTCAAGTCATTTACAACGATTGGTTGATGTCCTCGTTCAACATCTTCTTCGTCTGTTATCCTGTCATCATTCTCGGCCTCTTCGACCAAGACGTTCGACCGGAATCCAGTTTGAAACACCCAGAGTTGTACTCTGAAACGCAAAGGAATAAAAATTTCAACAAGAAATCGCAAGCTGTGTGGGCGTTAAACGCCATCTGGGTCGCCGTCGTCACCTATTGGTCCATCATGAAAGCGGTGCACTCAGGCACTGCCGACCACGAGGACGGTCACGTCTTTGGTTTGTGGGAAGTTGGTACAACCATGTATACCTCCTTAGTTTTCACTTTGAACTTACAAATTGGTCTGTTCATTAACTACTGGACGTGGATCCATCATTTAACCATTTGGGGATCCTTCGCGTTGTGGTGGATCTTAAACGTCGTCTTGAGTCACACGGACGTGTATTACTCCACGTACTCGTACAAAATCTTTACCGAATCGATCGTGATGACCCCGAAATATTGGCTCGGATTTTGGGCGGTGACGTTTTTATGCCTGCTACCGTATATCGTCGTGAGTTCATTGAAACGCTTATTCAAACCAAGCCTTTACGAACTCGTCCAAAACGAAGAGAGTATAGAACGCGGCGCGTGTAAACAATGTTTAGGCATCACCACCGAAGTCGACGCCGGGGGCGGCGGTCAAAAATTCAAAAAACGAGCGACGTCGGAATCACACGACGATAGCATGACGTCCAGCGATAGCTATAGCGACGTCTCCGTGGTAGGCACGACCACGCCGAGACGTCAAGGTACTCTGCGGAAGAATATTTCCATGCCCGGATCCGTCACCTCGCAGCGCACGACGCCGCTCGGCTCGATGGAAATCTTGCCGGACGTGAGCGCGTCCTTACCTCCGCCGGGGACACCTACGAGATTACCGCCGAGACAACCGCCCAAAGGAGGTAGCAAGGCGTAACACAACAACAAGTAGCTTTTATAATATATAATACTACGATTCTATTTTCACACCACACACGATTTCTCTGAAAGGCATCCCTCACACTTTAAATACCCACAAAAAAAAATGCATCTCCTCTTCCTCCTCGCGCTTTTGTTCGCGAGCAGCGCGACGACGAGAGTCGCGGAAAGTCGCGCCGCTTTTTCACTCTTCAACAATAATCGAGGAGGAGCGGCGTCTCTGATTCGCGACGACGGAAACGACGACTCGATGAGCATCCTCAGACCGGCGGGAAGTAGAACGAGAAGCAAATTCGTAACGAGATTATTCATCGACGAGAAAGAAGATGGAGGAGAAAAGCAGCGCGTCTCGCGATGCGAGGAGAAGTACATCGAGCAACCGCTCTCGCACTTCGCTTGGGGCGAAGGAGAAGGAAACGAGGAGGGGAAATCGAGTTTTCGGACGAGATATTTCGTGTGCTCGGAGTATTACCGCAAAGACTCTCCGATTTTTTTCTACACTGGGAACGAAGCGAACGTGGAGTCGTATTTAGAAAATACGGGATTAATGTGGGAAAACGCGGAACATTTCAACGCGCTGTTGGTGTTCGCGGAACACAGATATTACGGGAAATCGTCACCGATGACGAGTGGGGAGAAGGAGGACGACGACAATGACAACGATGCTGATGAGAGAAATACATTGAAACATTTGAACTCGATGGAAGCTTTGGCGGATTACGCTTCGCTGGTTCGAAAGTTGAGGGAAGAGTACGAGGACGCCGTCGCGGTAATTGCGTTTGGCGGGTCGTACGGCGGGATGTTGGCGTCGTGGATGAGGATGAAGTATGCGCATGTGGTGGATGGGGCAATTGCGGCGTCGGCGCCGATATACGCGTTCGACGGGGAAGATCCGCCGGTGGATCCGAACGCGTTTGCGAGAGGATCGACGTATACCGCTCTCGTGAGCGGACACGGTGCCGAGTGTCCGAAGAGAATTCAAGACGCGTTTACTTTGTTAATAGAATCGGGGGATGAAAACGATAAGATATATTTAGACGTTTTAAAACACACGTTCAGAGCGTGCGACGATATCGAATCGCCATACGAAGTCGCAGAATGGGCTCAATCAGCCTTGGATTACATCGCCATGGGTGATTATCCGGTCGAGAGCGGGTACATGTTATCCGGAAAAGGGAGGCTACCGGCGTGGCCGATGAAAGTAGTGTGCGATGCGATGATGGTCGACGATAAAAACTCAAACTCTTCGTTAGCTGTGTTAGAAAATTTGAGAGAGGCGGTCAGCATCTACTACAACGCCACGAAAACGGAACAGTGTTTTACCATCGGCGATCCGTCGCCGAACAACGACACGAAAGCTACTGAAGATTTATGGGGATATCAATACTGTTCGGAAATGTTCATGCCGATGGAAACGAGCGGCGGTGAAAACGACATGTATTGGTCGTCTCCTTGGAACGAAACCAACGAATTCCGCTACTGTCGTGACGCGTACGGCGTCCAGCCGAGACCGTACTTCGCGCAAGAAACATACGGCGGTCGGAAAATGGTTGAGAACTTTGCCTCAAACATTGTCTTTTCAAACGGAATGTTAGACCCGTGGCATTTACTCGGCGTCTTGGAAACGTCCAACCCGCGCGTCGTACTCGTCAAAATCGACGAAGGCGCTCACCACAACGATTTAATGTTTTCTTCCAAAGACGACCCAGCGAGCGTCAAACGCGCGCGACTGGCGGAAGTAAAAGAGATTCAAAGATGGGTCGACGAAGCTCGCAAGAAGAAGAGAGAGAAGAAGAAAAAGAAGGACAAAAAGGAAGAAGAATAATAGCACACAAGCGCAAAGTTAGAGAAAAACTTGTTACACATGCCATAGTAAATACACTGTCACATACGTTTTCAGTACAACAAAATCAATCTATAATATCTATAGTCTATCTGTGCATGTACCCAATCTGCTGCTCGTAAAAACTAAACCCCTCCTTGGAGACAAACATCTCCTCGTTCGCGTTCATCCACTCTTTAAACTTTCTAAACGGTTCCGACGTCTGATGCGGGTCCGCTAAAAACTCTTTCTTCGAATACCGCTCTACTATGATGAACTTGTTCGGATGTTGGTCGCTTCTTCCAATCTCGTACGATAACGTCTCCGGCTCGTTCGCTTCCACGTGCCGAGCGAGCTCTGAAAATTTCAGCAAGAACTTATCCACGTGTTCGCTTTTCAGCTCGAGCGAGATGTGCAAGCACCACGGGCCTTGTTTCGGCATCGTGGTGATTCGCTTTTAAATTTTATGCGCTCGCTCGTCGCGAGACGCGTACTCTCCATGCGCATATTTTTTTGTTTAGGGTTTATAAAAAAATTTTTGACTGAAACCCTAAAAATTTTGGTCGTGACGTGTTCACTTCTCGGTGTGTTCGTTACCCGTTCTTTTGGATATTTTTTCCAAACTGGAAACTATATAATCCATCATCCGCGCGAGCGACACAAATCAGAAACGCTTCAAACGCTCTCGATATAAACAAAGGCAACAAGCAAAAGATAACGTCATGAGTTTTACGATGACTTCTTCCCGATCGCTCCTTTCTTCCGGCTTAATGTCCGTGAAATCTTCCACTTCTTCTTCTTCTTCTTCTTCTTCTGCAAAGAGAAGAGCGACCCCTTTGTCGACGAGGCGATGTGTGCAAGTGGTGCGAGCGTCGTCGGACGACGTCGTCGTTTCCATCGATGAGTTGACCGAAACGACTCGAAAAGCGATCAAAACGTACGGGTACGACGATAAAGCGACCGAGTGCATCTTGGACATCTTGATGTACGCGCAGTTGAGAGGGAATAACCAAGGTATGTTTTAGATATGTTTGTGTATATCCACGATGCTCACAAATTGACACTCTCTGACTTCTCTCTCTCTAAAGGTATCATTAAAGTGACGACGAACGGCATCGCCCGCGACCCGGACGCGACGCCAATCAAGATTACCGAACCTGTTCCGTTATCTGCCGCCATCGATGGCGGTAACAACCACGGCATGATTGTCTTGGACAAAGCCGCGGAGCTCGCCATCGAGAAGTGCAAGGCGCACGGCGTCGGGGTGGTCGGTACGAACCACACATTTACGAGTACGGGCGCGTTGGGGTACTACGCGAAGAAGATTGGCGAGCAAGGCTTGGTTGGGATTGTTTTGGCGCAATCGCCGGAGTTTGTGGCGCCGGCTGGGGCGAAGCAAGCGATTTTTGGTACCAACCCGATTGGTTGCTCCATCCCGAGAAAAGGAGGCGAGCCGATGACTTTGGATATGGCGACTTCGGCGTACGCGTTCTTCGGGTTGTTGGAAGCCAAGACGAGCGGCAAGCCGTTACCGCCGAACGTTGCGCAAGACAAGGACGGTAACATGACCACTGATGCGAACGCCGCGTTGGATGGCGGGGCGATCATGACCTTTGATTGCGGGTACAAGTCGAGCAACTTGGCCTTGTGCATCGAGTTGTTGGCCGGTCCGTTGGTCGGCGCCGCGTACAACGACAAGAAGGCGGCGAAGAACTGGGGTAACTTGGTGTTCGCCATTGACCCGAAGATTTTAGGCAACGACGATTTCTTAGAGCAAAGCGCGTTTGTGATGGACCGCGTGAAGAACGCGGAGAAGAAGGACGGCGTGAGTTCGATCAACTTGCCGGGCGAGAGAGGCGACGCGTTGGCCGCGGAGAACATCAAGAAAGGGACGATCGGCGTCGAGCCGAACTTGTGGAAGGGGTTGCAAGAATACGCGGCGAAGTACGACCCGAAGGCGGAAGTGTTTCCGATCGAGTGGGCGTAAACGTTTAATAGTAAATGTGCAACGAGACGAGCTTTTATTCTAATAACCATTCATATAAAATTTTATATAAAACCGACGAAACGAATCGTCCTCTCTCGTTTATTCGTCTGCATACACCCAACTTTGCGAAGTGTTTCGATAAAACTTTTCCTCGTTATTCGCGACTGGAAAGTCAATCATTTGAATCATAAATCCGCGCATGTTGAAATAGAACCCGCCTGGGGCTAAATCCAGGTCCTCGGTGGTGCATTGAAACGTGTATATTGACCCATCGCGTTCGTCCACGCGCGGGCACAAGTACCGATGAAATTGACCGCCGACCAAGTAAGTGGTAATTTTATGTATGAGCATGACGCCGACCCATATGAACACGTAAAACGCGTACGGCGGTTGCTCGAGAAACCTCCGAACGCCTTCAAACCATCGATGTCGCGATTGTTGTTGTTGTTGTTGTTTCTTGTTCCTTTTCTCTTCTTTAAAGCTCCTCTTGTTATTGTTGTCGTCGTTGACGTTGTTTTTTTTCTTCTTAATTTTCGGAAACATGCTCTTGTGCCGCATGCCGTGAAAACGTTGTTGGACGTACACGGTCAAAAACGACAACGCGATTTCAATCGCAATCAAATTGACCGCTTGAATCGCGTAACTTTTTAAAGAAACGATAGATTCGTTCCCAACTTTAGCCATCCTAAAGACGTACAAGTATATTGAAATGACGATGATAGCCGCTATTTCCGCAAACGCGGAAATGACGGAGTTCATCGCTAAAATGTCGTGTTGCTTTTGCGTCGTCAACAACGCCTCTGCGGTTTGCTTTCCCAAAAACGCGCGAGCTAAATACTTGTCGCGATCTTTTGTCGTCAAAGCAATCATTAGTTCGTGCAAAGAAAGAATCGTTTGCACGGTAGCCATCGATTTTACAGTCCCATCTGCAGCTAAGAGGAACATCACGTATCTCGAAAAAAATGCCTGTTGCAACGCGAAGGAGAGGTAATACGGAATTTGTAAACACGGCCCGGGCGATGGATTCAAACGCGCGAAATGCCTTTCCGCTCCTCTCACGAGCTCCCAAAAAATCGGGTCTAAGCCGAAGCGAATGAAGAGCTTCATCGTTGGCGATACCGATTGATCGCTCATGACGATTAAGAAAAATTCAACCACGTTCTTGCCTATAATCGCCATTAAGTAAATATACACGAACCCGTAGGAAATGCCTTTGGTGGACCAAAAATCAAACGCCGATAATCCGCTCCACATGAGAATGCCAAAGAGGTAATAACACGCGTATTGCGTGTATTGATGATAAAACCCGAGAATAGCAATCGTTCCAAAGTACGTTAAATTGTATAAAGCGAACGAGTACACGCACATCTTTGTTCTCCAATTTCGAAATCTCGAGACGTGCCACCCGACCATCTGGTGAAACACAACCTCGCCGAATTGAGAGAGCATGCATAAACGAACAAACAAAACCGCGAAATCGTCCCATCTCCACGGTTTGTACGATTTCCCAACTTCTCTAGCGTACGTGCACGTCAACCACGTCTTCACTAACTCCTCTTGTCCTTTATCTTTTTGTAACTCTAAGTTGATGTTTCTCGTGCACCTCGTCCACGCCGCCAAGGAGAGATAGATGAAGAATACAGTCACCATGACTAACGCGACCGAAGCAAACGTAGCGATATACTTCCAATCGGAGAACGACTGATACAAGCGAGCGCTCGGTAACGCAGACGCATCCAGTAGCTTTTTCGCTCGAGACTGTTTCTTTCTTCTTCTGTAACCATTCGAGAACGAAGAGGGCGATTTTTGTAGTGCGCTCCTTTCTCGTTCAACGCCGCTGAAAGTTTTCACATCGACTCGTTGACCTTTCGTCGTCGATAATGTCGTCGCCAAATCGGAGTCGAGTTCGCTCGCGTCTCCTCCATCCATCGTTGTTTACTCTTCACCTATCGCGTCCGCTTCCGTAATAAAACCTCGAGAAAAAAAATCTCTCGGTCAAACCTTTTTTAGCAGACCAGAGTTTATTTTTGACTCTTCGGCGACGGACGCGCGTATTTTTCGAGAAGCGAAAGAATATATACGCGCGCGAGGGAGAGCGCGCGCGGCGAAGATCTCTCTCTCCCTCTCTCCCATCCGCAAATATCGACGTAAAACTCCAACAAAAGCATCATCATCGTTTTTGTCAGTTGGACGGAACGACGTTGAAAAAGTGATACACGTCTTCTTCGTCCAAAAGACCAACCGTCTCTTCGCACGCTTCGCATCTCACTTTCCTTCCTCGAAACGAACCGTTGTCGTCGGTAAAAATATCCTCGTCGACCGTCGTTCCGAAACTCTCCACCGCTCGAAATTGCAGGTCAAACTTCTCGTGTCTCTGACATTGCGTGCACACGGTGGAGAGACACTTCGGGCAGGAAAGAATCGCGTCGGTTTCTGTCGCGTCGTTAACGTTGTTCTTCTTCTTCTTCTTTCCCCGAACGCGCTTTTCATCTTTAGCGTCGAGAGTGGCGTCGTAAAACAAATCCACGTCGTCGTCTTTGTCGTCGTCGTCGTCCGCGCTCGTCGTTTCATCATCGGTACCCCGCGATGCGGACGAAGAAAATGATGATGAAGATGAAGATGAATCGCGCGTTCTCATCTCTGGAGCGCGTGAATATGCATCGCGCAAATCAACGCGCTTTCACGAGTTTAGGTAAATAATGAAGAAGTTCGTTGATGGGTAAAAGTGACACTTTTTGACCGCGCAACGACAACAGAATACAGAAAGAGAGAGAGAGAGAGACTTGGCGCGGCACATGCTCTTCGCTTTGCGCGGCGCGAAATCATTTCTCCTCTCTTCTTCTTCTCACTCGTACTTCTCGTCCTGTTCTTCGTCGAGGTCGCTCAAAATACGCTTCCGCGGAGCAGCGCGCGTTTCCACTCGCAAAAACGAAAGCAGCGGCGGGGAAAAGTCGACTTTTTCTTCCTCTTCTTCTTCGATGATGATGATGACGGCGACGACGACGACGAACGCGCGAGAAGCACTCGACGACAACGAGCAGTCGTCTAACAGCGCGATGACGACGACGATGACAAATCCTCGAGCGTTTCACAACGCGCGCTCGATGGATTTTCGCGATTGGCTTTCGGTGGAGCGATGCATGCTCGCGATTGTCAGAGAGGAGAGACAGTTATCTGATTTCAACGAGCGGTTGAAAGACGCGGAACCGGATTTACCGGTGCACTATTCGCTGGCGAAGACGCTAGAGGAAACGAAGGATGCGAAGCAGAGGAGTCATCGACAACTGACGGAGAGGTGTGTGTTTAATCATCGTGTTTATAATTCTCTCTCTCTCTCTTTCTTCTGCGCCTTACATTTTTTACTGATGGGACGCTTTCTCTCTCTATGTTTTACGTAAACGACGACAGCAAACGCGCGAAATATTGCGTTCGATTGAAGTACTTTGGCAACGCGTTCGCGTCGTTCGCGTGGGATAAAGACGCGGATGATGTGAGTAAACACTCCAGGGATAGATTTTATGGGGAGAAATGGACGCCGGGTAACGCGAGCGTTGTGGCGACAATACGGGAAAGTCTAGGCGAGCACTGCGCGGGATTCGATAAGGAGAAGCACCCCGTTGTGTACCAAAGCGGACGGACGGATCGAAACGTCTCCGGCGCGGGACAGATCGTGCAAATATTTAGAGACCCAAAGGATCATTTAGAAAGGAGATATGTGGATGAAAGAGAGGAGAAAGAAAAGTGCGAGTTAATTCGAAGAGCGATTAATGAGTCCACTGAGGTTGGGAAGCGAGGGTATTTGAAAGCGGTGGAGTGTTTTAGAGTCAACTCGGAATGGCACGCGACGTTTTCGGCGAAGTGGAGAAGGTACGTGTACATAGTGCCGAAGAGGACGTTAAATGTCGAGGAGGTGAAAGAAGAGCTTAGAAAAGTAGAAGGGGGTCAAATAGATGCGGAAGATTTAGATATGTTTACGCAATATTCTGAGGACGAGATTGATTGCGATTTGCTCGATAGGATGCTCCGGAAATTTGAAGGAAAAACAACCGACTTTAACGCGTTCGCGAGAGATACCGCGAAAGGTAAATCGACGGAGTGCACAATGCTCTACGCGCGAGCAAGACGAATAACGATTCCTAAGTTTCAAATGAATGCAGAGACGAGGACATACGGGAAAAGATACCGCGACCGAAGATTTAAAGATACGTCGCTACTTTTCGACGATCCCACTTTCCTGAGCGCAAACGCCGCGAAAAAGGAAAACGATGTAGAAGAACCCCTCGAATGCATCGCCATAGAGCTCGTCGCCGATCGGTTCCTCCGTAAAATGGTCCGATGCATAGTCTCTACCGCGTGCCGTGAGGCTATGCTTTCAAATCCAAATCGAACAACGGACCATCAACGAGAAGAAGACGCGAAAGTGTTCAACGAAAACGTGCTCCTCGATCTCGCTCGAAACGGCGACCGAACGGCGTTAGCGCCACCGGCGCCGCCGTACGGTTTACTCTTTTGCGGCGTCGGGTACGGGAACAAATCGTTCGAGAATTTTGTCGCGAGAGACTAAAACTATGTAATTAGAATGTATCCGAGCGCTCGCGCTCTTCATAAAGTCTTGTCTTTTTGTCTCTCTTCTTCACTATTTTTCCTTCATAAAACACAAGCGCTTGAACAGGCTCTCAAAAGAAGAAGAAGAAGAAGAAGACAACAAAATGTCCTTTTCTGACAACGATAACGACGACGATAACTCGACCGAGCTCACCTTGTCGCTCTCTCCTTCCGACTCTTCGTCGCTTTCGTCCTTCGAAGAAGAGAAGAAGAAGACGAAAACGTCGCCGACGACGACTTTAGCGTCGTTTGAAGAAAATACGACGACGAGAGAAAAAGAAGAACGAGAACGAGAAGAAGAACGAGAACGAGAACGACGAACGAACGACGAGCGAGCGACGATGGAAACGCGCGTGGTTCGGCTCGAGCGAGCGTTGCTCGAACAAGAAAACGAAAATAGATCGCTCCGACGGCGCGTCGAACGGCTAGAGAAAGAGGAAGAGAAGGAAGAGACAAAGATGAAAAATACAGACCTGCTCGAACTATTTTCGACGCGACTGGCGAACGTGAAAGATACCTTGCGAGAGGAGACGAAACGAGCGATGGATGCGGCGAACGGTGCGAACGCGAAAGTTGTGCAGCTGTTGGAAACGCTCGAGGCGTGCGAAACCGACGATGGGGTTGTTCTATACCGAAATGTTGTTGTTTCGGGTGGCGGAGGCGACAAGATGATTGACCGCAGCGATACGGAGGACGAAGAAGAGAGGAAAAAGAAGAGGTTTGAGTACGTGAAAGAGGCACTGGATCAGATTGCCGAAGAGGTTGGTTATGAGGACGCGTTGGTTTTGGCTGCGCGTGGGGCAGAGAGTGGGACAAGGTCTGCGGTGGCGAAAACTTTCTCGAGCGTTACCGAGAAGAGGAACGGCAAATATTATCGGTGGGGTAAACTATTATTGATGGTACTCGTGAAAGCCTTTCAGCTTTGGGTTATCGCATGGATTATAATCGTCGCGGCGGTTCTCGCGGACGATATAACGCTCAGAGAAAACGTGAGTGAGGACTTCTGGTCGAAGTTTCCGTGGGTGTCGAAAGGAATCGTAAATTTTGTCGGTCTCGCCTCGCTTTGACTTTTTCTATTATACCGGCGTTGGAGATCTTGAGCGATGATGTATTTTTACTCTTTATAAACACACCAAACAGACGATACGATACTACACATCTAATGAAATACATACACAATTACTACTATGGGTACCCATACTTTTCTTACATACTGTACAGCTAACTAACTTCTAAATATACATTTATCCCTCGAATATAGCTTTCAATCGCGCGATTGGATCCTCGGCTAATTTTTGCTTTTTCTTCATCTCTTCCTTCTTTTTCAATTTTCTCTCCTTCTTTGTCATCGCGGCGTCGAGCGAACGCTTACCAGACGCGTCTCGCCCGTGTCCGTCTTTATAATTTGGAGTGGATTGTGCCATTTTCTTTTGTATATCATTTTCAGCATCCACCAGAGGGACGACACCCAACCCTAATGATACCGTGGTCGTCGCAGGATGGTTGGATGGTTTCGTCGTCAGCGTTTGCAGCTTCGAGAGTCCCTCGCGGTCTACTTTTGCTCCAAGATCTACATCTACATCTATTTCGTTTGCTACCGCTTTAGTAGCGCCAGAGATATCTCGACGTTGCACGACAGCAGGAATACGAGACGGAGGTGAAACTAAAAGCGGCTCCCACGCTTCATCCCACGTGCGAATGTCGTTCCCGGACTCGAACGCTCGCACTCGAGGTACCACATCTTTAAATCGACAGCGCGTGTTGTTATCATTTTCTTCTTCTTTCTCGTCATCTTTATCTTCCTCTCCTCTTTTTTTCTTTTTCGTTTTCCGCTTCTCCCATTCGACGACTAATTCCTCTTTAAACGCGTTCGTTTTCGGTACCCCGTTCTCCTCCTCGAATGATTGAGAGGAAAACGAAGGCAAACACCCTCCCAAACCTGCGAGCACGTTGTGCAACTCCGCGCACTCTACGCACCACTGAAACATCAAAATCTGCACCCTTCCAATGGAACTTAAAACTACCGTAGCAAAAGGCACAAAAAACGATCTCGAAATCTCCGTCGTCGCGTGTATCCCGCACGTCGCAATCTTCTCTCGAATACCCCTACCGCCGCCGATGCCAAACGCCGTCGCTCTCAACGCGTTCACGCACATCGCCAATTGCTCTCTCGACGGCACCAAAAGTTCATCTCTCTCTTTACTCCTATCTCTTTCCTCCTCTTCAAAATGTTCTCTCAAACTCTTCTCCAATTTCCTCAGCGCGTCGCTCGCGTCCACCGTTTTCAGTAAAAAGAGGCACTCTTTCACAACCATTCGTAAACTTTGAAACAGTTTCGACCTTCGGTGTTGACTGTGGGAGTTCTTACATAGCTTTTCGAGCAAAGCGATTTCGTCGCGCAATTTGCGATTGCGCACGTTCGCTCTTTTCGACTGCACGATCGAGAGCAACCGCTTCCGTTCCTCTTTCAAGCGATGGAAATCTTTCACGCGCAATTCGCCGTCGGCGGCGAATCCGTTCGCTTTTTTAATTCCAATTGGCGCTAACGTTTTATTCGCGTACGAAAATACAGGAAATTCGCGTCGCCGCAGGGTACCAACCGCGCTCATTCTTAGTAGTAGTAGTAGTAGTAGTAGTAGTGATGCTCGCTTTTACCTTCTCTTCTTCCTCTCTCTCTCTCTCCTCCAGAGCGACATTCTTCTGTCTCTCTCTCGTTTCGTTTTGAGAAAGAGAAACACCTTATTTTTTTTCTGAAACCCTAAAGTTTTTTGACTTGGAATTTTACTCAAAGAGCAACACACCTAAAAATAGGCGCGAGAAGAAGAAGAAGAAGAAGAAGAAGAAGAAGAAGAAGAAGTTTGACTCCAGTGAAGAGAGAGAGAGAGGGAGAGAGAGACACAGAGATGTTGATCGAGCAACACGCGTCCTCTTCTTTTTCTTCTTCTTCTCTGATGGAGCAGAGCAGGAGAAGACGCGCTTTGCTCTTGCGAAGAAGGAGAGACGACGTGAGGAACTTGGCGACGGAACGGTTTATTGACTTTTCTTCCCGCTCTCGTTCTTCTTTGCGAGAGAAGAAGAGAAGGAAGCTGAAAGACGGAGAAGAAGAGACGGACGACGACGAAGAGGAGGAAGAGGAGGAGAAGAAGAAAACGGACGAAGAGATCATCGTGTATTACTTGACGTGCGCGGAACGAGGCGAGCGACCGAGGAAGGAGTTTTTTATGTGCGAACGGAAAAAGTCCTACGAGAAGACGGTGGCGGACGCGCGCGGGAAAGAACCCTACGACGCGTACGCGCTGGTTGAAATCGACGAGAAGGAGAGGAAGAAAAGAGAACGAGAAGAGAGGAGAAGAGAGAGCTCGGAGAGTTTTTTGAAGGAGGATTTGTTCATCGTTTCTTCGACGGCGGTGGTGCATCACCCTGCGGATGGGTCGGCGAGTAAGTGTTATGCGTTGTCGGAGTGGATGCGCGAGAAGCACTTGGTGCGCGCGATGCGATGTCTGTCGACGTACGCTAGGCACAGGGAAAGGAAGGCTATAAGGATCTGGAGAGCGGAAGTGAGGAGAAGACTGTTTGAACGGACGAAGACGCAGATTGAGAAACGAGCGTTCGTGGCGTCGGAGCGGTTTGCGCCGGCGATGC
>Ga0255766_10000825_pt1 | contig 28454 bp, 32 predicted proteins | sample 071ome_23_FD_179966 | JGI IMG/M metagenome (GOLD analysis project Ga0255766, IMG submission 179966) | Coastal salt marsh microbial communities from the Groves Creek Marsh, Skidaway Island, Georgia - 071403BT metaG (version 2) | ecosystem: Environmental > Aquatic > Marine > Intertidal zone >...
GCTGTGTAAGATGGCGTTTGGCAAACTTACATCTGCTTGTGATATCCCATATTTGGACATGGTCTTTATCTTCAGCCTTTCTAATTCCTCTGCCAATTGACTGAATAACACGTACAAAAGACTTACCAGGCTCAATAAGAACAAGATTAAATATGCGAGGAATGTTAATACCAACTGCGGCAACACCATAAGTTGCAATAATAACCTTATTAGTTGATTCTTTAATTTCATCATAATGCTCTTTACGTTCTTCACCTTTGGTTTCGCCAGAGATGAAGACACTTCCATTTATATTACATTGTAACATATTTCCTGCGGAAATCCTATCAACAAGTATCAAAGTATTACCACTTTGGCTAATTTTTTCAATCAATCTACCAATCCATTCTAAACGCTTTTCGCTCGTTGTTAGATATTTTAATTCTTCCTGGTATGTTTTGAACTCTTGTGTGTCATCAGTTTGAATAATATTAATATCACATTGTGCCAGTACACCCTTATCTTGTAAATCACTTGCACTAATATTGTTAATTACTTCTCCTAGTCCTGCTCTGATACCTTGGAACTCAAATTGTTCTTTGGGTATAGTTCCTGTTAATCCCCAACGAATTGGAACGTGTGCAAAGTTTTGTGTAAGTAGTTGCTTCAGAACATCTGCTTTTGCTTGATGAACTTCGTCAACAATAATGCAACGAACATCTGCCATTGCTTCTTGGAATGTAATTACTGCTTCTTGATTTTTTGTTTTCTTACTTAAGATATTCAAACTCTGCCAAGTACAGATGGTATGTGTTCTGCCTAGTTCTTTTCTATCACCAAAGTAAACACCAACATCTAATCCGCAGTTTACATAATCTTCTTCTGTTTGTGTAACAAGACTTTTATTAGGTACAATCACAAGACTGCGTCCATATGGTTCACACAAATGAGATAATGTTGCAGTAATAATTGTTTTACCCGCACCTGTAGCAACTTCTTGTAATGATTGTGGGTTAGATAAAAAATTATTAACAACATCTAACTGATAATCACGTAAACGAATAGGTTGTCCTTCTGCTGGATGTCCTTTAGGCCAGCAAGTATCTCCCCAATAGTCTTCTTTAATATGATTAAATTTTAGTTCAGTAGGTTGTCTTTGATCTTCAACCTCAACGTATACACCTTTGTTTTCTAGTTCAACTAGCACTTCCTCTAGCATACTTACATAAGTAGTTCCACCGAGTCCGAAAAAACTAACGGTACCATCCCATCGTCCTAATTTATATGCTGGCAAGTAACGAGCATACGGAATCTCATACTTAAATTTATTAGATAAATGTTTTCTCATTGAAAGGTCTAACCCTTCAAATTTTACATTTACTTCGTCTTTAATTACTAATTTACAAGATGCCACTTAATTAATTCCTTTGATTAATGTAGTATTATACATTACTAATGGTTTATTTTCAAGATAAATTTGTGTTTTATAATGTGCAGGTTTGATTGCTAAATCTACAATAATAATGTCTGCTTCTACATTATCTTTAACAAATGTTTTTGGAATACGCTCATTAGTAATTAACACCTTTTTATTTGGAGAATATTCGTTTACGTTTTCGTTTTTAATAAATTCGTTTGCTTCTTTATCTTTTTTATATCTAAAACAAACAGCAATGTCATTTTCATTAATGCCATTGTCTTTTAAGTTTTTGATCCATAATTTAAGTTGCTCAGGATCGGCTGATTGAACAAATATAATTGTTGTTGCTGTTTTACTAATGGTATCAATTAACTCGCTTACAGGATACTTTCGAAAATCGATATTAACTTGAGTTTCATCACCAAGCATGATCTTATCATAGTACGTTTGCTTACCATATAACTCTACAATAGAATCGTCATACGCTACACAACCTCTTTTTCTTGCCCACATAACAGCAGTCCGAACATCATTGATTGTAGCAAGATTGTTTTGTTCTTCATCAGATAATAAAATATTTTCTACATAAAATTTATTATTGTATTTTAGAATAGGATAGTATTGTATTCCATCTTTTAATACTGCTTCTATTTGTTCATACTTGTCTAGAATTTCTCTATCAATTGAAAAGTTTTTTCCTTTAATTTGTTTGAACATAAAATCTAAATTAGGCTCATTATAATCAAAGTTCCATTCTTTTGTATCGGGTTGATAATCACCTCGCTTGTAAGGAACCTTTTTACGTTTTTTAAAAGCATTTACTAGGTCAGGAATAAATGGACTTTTACAAACAAGTTTCTCGCCGTCAACATAAATGCTTTTAGTTTTATCAATTACTCTAAATGGATTTTTATATATTTTTTCAGCGAGAAGTTTTTCAATGTCAAATCCAACATTAGTTAATGCTCCTGAATACTTTTTAAGTAATCGCTCGGCAATAGTTCCTTGTTTTTCTGTAAGTGCTAACCCGCTATCTAACTGAGTTGCTAGGCTTCTAGCAATCGGATGATCATATGGCTGTATACTAATGGGTTCAAATACAAATCCTAATCCTATAGTTCCGCCACCGAGATATATTACAGCATCTTCGATGCAGTTGGTAAAATTATCTGGAAGTTGAAATATGTTACTCATATTGACTACGTCACCTATGTTTAATTTAAATTATTATACTATGTATTATAGCACAAAATTATTTTTTTGCAAGAACTAATTCCTGCAATTTTGGTAATAATTGCAATAAAGGTTCACCATTTTGAATTTCTTCTAGTGTCCATTCCGTATATGCTAGGTCATTTAACCATTGTGTTCTATCAGGTTTTATTGGATTATTAATTGTTGTAAGATCTTGATTACCTACATCCCAGGCCAAACTTTCCGGACCAACAAATACAGGAACTCCGCCAATTACTGCTTGGGTGGCAGGGTTACTGCTCCAATTAACAACAGCATGGGCATTGTGAAAATCAAAATCAAAATCGTCGTATGATCCATCTATCTTTAAAGGAGTTTGTCTTGTTACATTAATAAATTCTATTTCAATCCAATCAAGTCTTGATCTAGGATGTTCTCTAATTATGATAGGCTTGGCTGTGTATTTTCTAATAGTGTCAACGGTATTGTACACCCAAGTACTCGCTGGAGGCATATTACGCCATTGATGACTATGAGGATTTTGACAGCATATGATTATATCTCTACCTGTTTGCCACGGCTTTAATTCTAACCCAAACTTTTTTGCTCTGTCATCGGGTTTACCCTTTTCTCCGAAGTATGCTTCTCTATTAATACCATTGATTCCAACCTTCCAGGTTGAATTTCTTTTTATTCCGCCTACTTCTAAAACTATAACTGGAATATTATTTTTTTGACAATGATCCCATATCGCTTTATTTTTACTCATGCGACCGTTCCATAGTATGCTCCATATAACAGCAACATCATAATCGTCATGTTCGATACATGCGTGTTTGGATAAACTTTTTGCGAAAGCATCAAACACGGGTACTGAATTTAATGCACCATTTTCTCTAAATAGTTTGAATCTCATCAACAAGTTCCTTATAGTCTTCCGATAGTCTGTAGTATTCACTAAAGAAAATATCAAACTCTAACATTATTTTTAACAAGGATTTGTCAATGCCTAAGTGTTTAACTTCTTTAGGTACGTGCCTTGCTTGTGTTTTTTTCTTTCCTACAGAGTTATTCCATGCACCCATTTCTTTTCCTGCTTGTGCAATTTGTTTATAACTTCTTCCTGTTTTTTCTTCCCAATGTTTAAGTTCAGTTAAACTTTCAAGTTTTAATAATCGCTGTTGTGTATTACCAAAGTAACTAAAATGCCAACCGCCGTCTTCGATTACAGGAGGTAGATTTTCTTGAAATGTTTTAGATTTTTTAAAAGTAATTATATCATTAATTAACGGACTTTCGCCTACTAAATTTTTTACAAGGCAACCTCTTGTTCCGTACCATTGATCACCGTATCTAGCACTCCAGTGAACATGGACCACACGATACATCTGTTTAAATGCAAACCAATAGTTGTTGTTTGCTACTTCCTTTGCTTCATCTAACTTATCAATGCTCCAAAACTCATCAATGTCGCTGAATAAAAACAAGTCGTCATCGTTTGCAATTTCTTTTGCTATAAATGCCATAGCATTTTTAGTTCTTCCTTCGGGCCATTTCCATTTCTTACGATCGTTTGTCCATTCAACAGGATGCTCAATAAATTTGTAAGTAATTTTGTCTTTTATATTTTGCGGAAGTTTTTCTAATAGTGTAGGAAATTTTTGATTATTAGGACCTGCTTTCCATGTTAAACTACTTTCTGTAATAACAAAATGATCTACAACATCAGCATAATATCTCAATCGACTTTCTGCTAACTCATATTCATTAAAAAACACAAATGCATCAATAACCTTCATTACTCATTTCCTTTATATAATTTTCTAATTTATGTTTAGGTTGCCATCCTAATTCTTTTGTCTTTTCTGTAACAACAGCAGAAGTCATTCGATTACCTTTTCTTTCCGGAAGCATTACAATATTACCATTAAACATTTTTGCAACTTCTAAAATACTAAATGACTCGTCACTACCAATGCCAAATTCGTCACCATGGCCTTGCTCTCCAATTAATACTAATGCATCGATGATATCACTTACGTGTGTAAAATTTCTTTTTTGCGTTCCTGGTGCAACTACCGTTAGTTCTTTTGTATGTTTCATTTGCTCTATGAATAATGCAATTAATGTTGCATACTTGCCTTGTTTAATTTCTCTAGGACCGTATACATTATAAAAATACGAAATAGCATAAGGTAAATTATACCAGTTACCGTAGTTTTGTACCAGTTGTGTATTTGACGATTTGGTAAAAGCGTATGGAGAAGAGTTTGGACCCAAGTCACCGTATTTTGTACTACTACCACTATAAACAATCTTGCAATTATGTTTTCTAGCAAATTCTAATACTTGGAATGTTCCAATAGAGTTATACTCATGTACGATATTAATATCATCAAAACTTTGTTCAACTCTAGAATATTCTCCTAAATGATAAATCAAATCAGGAGATAATTTAACCAAACTATCAATGTTGTGTGTATTACCTTTTATGTAAGTAACACCTTCTACGTGATTATCTTCGGACCCAGTAAAATAGTTGTCAAGGCTATAAACAATATGCCCTAATTGCCATAATCTTTCACATAAATGGCTTCCGACAAATCCTGCTCCGCCTGTAACTAGTATTTTCATTATTTTTGGACCTTGTGTTCTACTGCTAAATATACGTATATTATTTATGGAGAAACTTGATGGCTAGAAAATTTTCAGTTGTTACAACTTTCAATCAGAAAGGTTTAGAAACATACGGACAGCGTATGATTGATAGTTTTGAAAAGAACTGGCCAGACGATGTTTCATTATTTGTGTACACGGAAGATTGTACACCAAAAACCACAAAAAGCAATATTATAGTTAAGGATCTAATGGCAGATCCTTACATTCAAGCATTCAAACACAAATGGAAAGATGTTGATAAAGCAAACGGCAGAGAGAATCCTAAAGGCAGAGTAGATTCGCATAAAGGGTTTAAATGGGACGCTATACGTTTTTGTCATAAAGTATATTCTATTTTTAATTGTGCAAAAATATTACATAGAGGTGAAACTGATGTATTAATTTGGATGGATGCTGATACCTATTGTCATAGTCCAATGTCTGTTAGTTTCTTAGAAGAATTTATTCCTAGTGATAGCACTATAACATATTTTAGTCGAGAACCTAAATGGCCAGAGTGCGGGTTTTACAGCATGAACTTACGTGACGATGTGTGTATTAGATTTTTAAGTAGATTCCAATGGGTATGGGATAACGCCGAAGAAGGAATTTTTACAATGAAGGAATGGCACGATAGTTATGTGTTTTACGAAATTGTAAAAGAGTTTAGAAGCGTAGAAGGTTTTAAAGAACATAGTTTAAGTAATGTATCGATCAAAGGAGAAGGTCATCCGATCATCAATAGTAAAATTGGTGCTTACATTGATCACATGAAAGGTGATAGAAAATTTAGAGGTAAGTCAGACGCAAAAGATTTAAAGATCCAGAGAAACGAATCATACTGGCGAGGCTGATTTATTATGAAAGAAAGATACTTTCAACACTTCAGAGAAATATTATCTGAATTTCGTCCTGAAACTATATGTGAAATAGGAACGCATAATGCTAAAACAGCATTGCAAATAATTCAACATCTAGTCAAATTACAAATTAAACACAAATATACAGGGTATGATGCATTTGAACTTGCTAACAATTCTAGCGACCAAGAAGAAATAAACGGCAAAGGTCCAGGTGATTATAATTTAGTATTAAGTAAATTTAGAAAAATACAGAGCAATCTATTTTCTTTTGAGTTGCATCGGGGATGGACACAGGATACACTAACAGAAGCCGCGTATGATTTTGTGTTTATAGATGGTGGACATAGTTACGAAACGGTTAAATACGATCATAGTAAAGTTGAAAAAAGCAAAATTGTTATATTTGACGATTACGAAATTCCAGATGTTCAAAAGTATTTTGATGAATATGTTTGGAAAAATCAAATCGAACAGGTCGATTGGAATTTAAAAGAAATAAAAAAACAAAACAAAACGGTTTTTACGTTTATGCCTAGGGAAGATAAAAAGAAAGATTTTGTATTAGGATCTCCAGGAATGCACCTTCAACCGGTTATATTTAGAATGGAGAACGAATAATGTTAAAAATTAATTTTTCAGAGTGTACAAATTTAGAAGAAATGTATAATCTAGTAATGCAAGAAATGCCTAAAGCACACGGTCCTGGATACGAAAAATACATATCAAAAATTAGAGAATTCATTAGAGAAAACAATATCAAAACATTTAGAGAAACAGGAACCAACCAAGGATGTTCGACGGTGAGTGCTATGTTATCTAAACCAGAATACATTGAAACCATTGATAAAAATACATTAAACATCGCAAGAAGAGAATTACTAGAAGAATATTGTAAAAAAGAAAATATTGAGTTTAGTGTAATTACATCAGATACCGGTGGATACTATCCTAAGAAACCTGTTGAGTTTACTTTTATTGATTGTAAACATAAAAGAAAACACGTAATGGTTGTTTTTAATATACACAAAAATACAACTAGTAAATTTATAATGTTCCATGATACTAATCATCCTGGACTTCCTGGTGTTAGTGTAGCAGTTAATGCAATTATTAAAGAAAACAAAAATACATGGGAAGTACACGAAATTAATACAGACAACGTTGGATATACAATTTTAAGGAAGAAGTAATGAAAAGATCCGGCGATTGGTTTGTAACTGATAGCGAACTTAGAAAAGCAAGACAGGCATTAGAACAACCAAAGAATAATATTACATGGGAAGGTGATTTTATCGACGACCTAATTAACCTTTCTAAAACTAAAGAAGTTGCACTAGACATCGGCGCTAACTTTGGCTTTTGTACATACAAGTTTAGTAATTTTTTTAAACAAGTAATTGGATTTGAACCGGTCAAAGAAGTTTATGATTGCTTGGTTGAAAATATAGACAAAGATAATTGTATATTGCATAACTATGCATTAGGAAATAAATCAGATCTAGTTTTAATGTTGAATCAAAGAAAAAGGCAAGGACAAAATCAAATTATAGATAATGTTGTTGCTAAAGAAATGCCCTCTAAAAAATCTAAAGGATCTAAGTTTGAAATCATTGAAAACGTACAAGTGAAACCATTAGATGAACTTAATTTGCAAAATATATCTATGATAAAAATCGATGTTGAAGGTTTTGAAGGAAACGTTATAGAAGGCGCAAAGGAAACTATACGTCGAAATAAACCTATTATGGGTATTGAAAAAACTTCTATTGATAGTCTTTTTACAAAACGCGAAGTAAATATCGATAAGCAAATGGAAGAACTAGGTTACTTTCATTATAAAACATATGGAAAGCACAGCACAAATAATATCTATCTTCCTAAGGAGTATGCATGATTATAATATCCGGAGGCAATGAATTAAGATTCAACTCTCAAATCAATCATAAAAATTATGCTGATAATCAAGGAGTAGAGTATAAAAATTATACAGGCATTCAATATGATCAAGGACTTATTAAGCGGCCTCATTATATTAAAATATATTCATTACTTGACGCATTGAAAACACACAACGAAGTTATGTGGATAGACGACGACGCATTTTTTGTTGATTTTGATTGGGATTTTCGAAAAATATTTGAAGTATCAGATAAGCCGTTTATACTTAACAAAGGATGGTCAGTTAAAGCATACACTCCTATGTTTAATAGTGGCGTAATGTTTGTTCGAAAAAATAAAGAAGTAATTAAAATGCTTGAAGAAATTCCAAACATTCATGTCGATGTATTAACAAAAGAATGGAAGCAAGAATGGGGTAGAGGGAAAGGAAATGATCAACCTAGATTAATTTATTTGTCTCAAACAAAGTACGGACATTTATTCGACATGTTAGATAATAACAAATATAGATTTAATCAAAGACCTAGTCATGCTATGCATAGTAAAGCACACATAGTACATTTTGCCGGAGCAACAGATAAAAAGCAACCTGCTATCGACGACTTTGAAGCACGAATGAATATAGATTTGCTAAAACCTATTAAGGTAGACGAAAAAGGCCGAAAGCCGAGATATTATAATTTCTAAACGTACTTTCGCATGTGTGACCAACATGCCCCGTTAGATAGTTCTTCCATATTCCAATGACTAGCACATAATTTCCATAACCATTTTTCTCTTTCTGGTCTATTTGGATTTTCAATTTGTGATAGATCTGTGTTTGCTAATTCACCTGCTTGGCAATGTTCTGGATCAGTAGCAAAGATTGGAACACCGTGTAGTAATGATGCAACGGTAGGACTTGAATTTTTTACAACCATTGCCCAACATTTGTTAAGATCTTCCGCTAAAGGTTTGTATTTAGGACTTACCGTTACTTGGTATTGTTGAGCAAGTTGTTTACCTTGTTGTTCGTGCATCCGTGTTCCAGGATGTGTTCTAACAACAATAGGACGATCACTATATTGTCTTATAGTTCTAATAGTGTTAGATAACCAATTGATAACCGATTCTCCTCGCATACTCCAGCCGCCTTCGCGTTGTAAGCAAATTAAAATATGTTTACCTTTGTGCGAGTACGGAAGTAATTCTAAATTATAACTATTTTTAATCCTATCCCAATGCTCAGAAGTTTCCACATCTTTATTACAATAATCTCCTGTATTTGGAAATATACCATCAAAACTAAAACGTAACATTTCTGTATTATTGTGTTCACTGCCTGTAGCAAAACTAAACATATTGCTATCAATAATAACACAGCGTTTAGGAGGTTTTGTATTTTGTTCTAATATTTGTTTTCTGAATTGTAAATGAGGTGCATTCTTACCTGCTTCGTGTACAAACCCTTGTAGTACTGCAACATCGCAATCTACATAAGTCATTCCGTCATGTACAATACCTTGATCGCCTATGCAGTTTACTCCTTGAATAAACTTTTTAAGCATCTCAGGTTTAGCAGGATTTTTATTTCTTGCAGGAATTCCGCCTAAGAAACTTACAACTTTCATTAGAGCATTCCCTTGACTTTATTCCAGAAATTTTCATTTGCTGTTATACATTCATCTAGTGCATCTGTATGTATTTCTGCCTCGTCAAGTGCTTCTAACCAGTCTCCACCTTTTGTTGTTTTTAATTCTACTTTATGTTTGAATCCATAAAATTTAGAACTCCATGGATTAGCAACTAATACTTTTTTACCTAATAGTGTTGCCCAGTATGCTCCGTGGTAACTATTAGTAACAACTGCGTGTGCAGAACCTAGCAACTCAATTGTTTGTTGTAAATTATTACCCGAATTAACAAATCGAGGTATTGGTTTATTTCCAAAGTCTGTTGACTTAATCAATTGTTTTTTGTGTTCGAATATAATAATATCATTTGTTACATTATATTTTTTCTTAAATCCTGGATGCATACAACTAGCACAAGGAACCCATTCATAGTCTGGAAATACATCAAACCATTTATCACCCCAATGATCACGTATTCCGATTAGATCAAACCTTCTAAGTTCTTTTGGATATCTCGGAACGTCTGTTGTTCCTTGAACATTGTGACCTGTACCCCATACTATTCTTGGAGCAGTTGATTCTGGAATTTGATCTTTTGCTTCATCTATCGCTTCTTTTAGTTTACCGTAAAACTTATCATATGCTACTTTGTTTTTAGGATTTTGTAGATACCATCGATGATCCCAGCAGTCTTCTATTTGTGCTCGATCAGGAGATCCAATCATAAATTTAATATTGTCTCCAAAATGTTCATTACCAAATAATCCGCCACCACCATAAATTACGGGCAACTCATCTGAAAATGCTTTTTGTCCAACATGGTCAACGTCGACAACTTCGTATTCATCTTCCTTTAAAAAATATTGTAAAGGATTAGAAGCCATGTCGCCTACATTATTTTGGTCTGTTCTATGTATTACAACTGCTTTTTTGCTCATATCATGTCCTGTGTATATAATTATCTAGGAACTTCGAACCCATCTGCTTTTTTGACTTTACCTTTAAAATGGGTCATATACTCTGATAAAATGGTAAACTTAAAAATAGTATTATGTTTTCGATCTCCTAAATCCCTAAATTTAACTCCGTTATTTTCAAATTCGTTTACAACAGAACCAAAAACGTCACCGTCATAAAAACGTCTTAGTTTTTCGCCTTCGCCTGTTGTATAATATTCGCGATATCTATTAATAAAATTTTGAAATTCGGCGTGTTTTGTATTGATAACATAAAAGCCTGTTTCACCACATAGCACAGGATCGATTTTTTCAATACCATCCTTTGTCTTTTTGTGATCGTAAACAACTGCCATATATGTTGCTAGAGTATCATTGGGACATAAATCCATTAAGAAGTTTTTTGGAACATCATTATATGTTATTACATCACTATCAACCCATATAACACGATCGGCATCGATTGTATTACACATTCTAAGCCACGAAAATGCTTTCATGCTAAAAATTTTAATTCTTTTTTTGTATTCTGTTTTTTGAAAATTGTGGAAATCAATATCCAACTCGTCAAAAGAATGATAAACAACATTGTCATGATTGTTCATTGTAAAGTCTTCGGCAAACACATGGAGTTCAATATCTTTAGGCCAATGTGTTACAAAAGAATCTATGCTTTCTTTTCCTAATTTATCGTAATATTGTTTGTTCTGTGTTGTAACTGCAACTATTTTCATTGTGTTAAAATCCTGTGTGCTGTCCCATCTTTTAATTCATTTATATGGAATTGACCATATGCTAAATGGCATGCCCACTTATAAATCAAATCACTATCGGGGTAGATAGGATTTTCTATTGCTTCTAGTGTATGCGATGTTAAAGAAGAAGCCGCATTTTTTTCTAATGTAAATGCAGGTATTCCGTATAATAATGCTTCTGTTGCCGCAATGCTTTGTAGTGTTACAACAGCGTATGCGTTATTAAATTCTTCGTATATTGACTTATTAACACGTTCTTGACGCTTTGTCTTTTCTCTAATAACAATAGGCCTGTCGGTGTATTTTTTAAGTGTGCTAATAACTTTGTTACGCCACTCATCCATGTTAATACCATAAAACTTTGCAGGCTTATCACTAGGCATAACAACAAGAATATTGCGTCCATCCTTTTTCCATTTTGGAATTTTATGTCTTAGTTTTTCCCAACGGTCTGCTGGTCTATCAACAATAGTGCTATGTTGTAAATCGTTTTTTACAATTCTATGAAACAACTTGTAACCATTAGGATTAATCGACGATTTGTAATTACCAACATATCCACTATCCATATAGTAGAAATCTCGACCGTCTTCCCAACAGCGTTTCATTAATTTATGTTTAAGTATTCCTCTTAATGCAATTGGTTCATTGCTTGATTCATAATCAAATATTTTGTCTGATGTTGGACTAATACCAGCACCTTGAGCAAACATATTGATATATTCATCTGTTCCGTTCTTGCTTAGAAAAATCATTTTTTAACAAAAAATAGACCATGTTTACGCATGAAATATTTTCCCATGGTTGTATTTTTGCGTAGTTCTCTGGTTAGTTCGTCGTCATAACGAAATCCATATTCGTCAAATTTTTCGTGCCAGTACTCTGGTATTTGGCAGTTAACATGATGATTTCCTGGTTTGCCTGGAAGTGCATGAGTAGCAATTACATATTTTGCACTTTGAAATGCAGGCATATAATTAGGAATATATTTTTCATAGACGTGTTCTAAAAATTCAACACTCCACGCTAGGTCGTATTGTTTGGGAGGTTGAAAAACTCCCTCAGTAAAATCAAAATGTATTTGTAAATCATCTTTTAACACTCTCGGATCACCTTCTACACCAATGGCCTCTAATCCTTTAGAACGTGCTAATTCTACTTGACATGCTTGACCGCACCCTACGTCAATCATGCTTTTAATATTAAATTTGTTAATGGCCCAATCTAACGATCCTTCATCAATCCAGCAACGTCCTTCGCCACCGCCTAGGTGTTCTGCAACTTCTATATTTTTGTCCATTTTTTTCCTGTCTTCGCGGCGGCTTGTAACCACAAGTCGGCATAGTCTACATTTTGACAATTATTAAACCAAGGTCCGCCTTCTGTAAAGTGTACTGCTTTTGGTTTTCCGTCTCTTGGCTCTTTATACCATCCCTCTAACCAATTCCATTCATGGCTGATCTTGCCAATCTCTTTATCCTTAAGCCAACTAAAGCGATGCATATACTTTCCTGTTTCTTTGTTAACCATGCTAGGAATAACTTGTGCATTGCTTGGATGACCGCAATTCCATAACACCATAGAACTCCAATTCTTTCTTGGATATAGCAACTGCTGTTTGCCGTCCATCTTAACACCTTCCTTAGGAGTATAGTCATGATGAACACACATCACTGCATACTTGTCATCACGTTGTGCAAATAATTTATCAACATCATCTAACCAAAGAAAGTCGCAATCGCAAAACAATGCCCATCCTTTATAGTCCATTAGATAGGGAATAAGAAATCTTGTAAATGTAAATTCGGTTGAACCCAGGGTGTCGTCACCTCTTTTATAAATGTTTTTTTCTCTTAATTCATTAATTTTAAGATATCTAACATCAATAGGTTCTTCTGTTCGATGTTTTAGACTCCATTCACAAACGTCACTAGCAATAGGTTCTCTACTATCATAACCTATGAATACGGTATTAGTCATTTTGTTCTCCATAGTCGGAAGAAACGCCGACCCTTTCTATGTCATCTTCTATGCAGTTATCTCCATATTGTATTTCCACAACTTTAAGTGGATAGTCACTTTCATTGCATAGTTGATGCCACTCTTTGTTTAATATGTGTAGTGACTCGAACTTGTTGTACTTACCACGTAAATCCAAATCGGTTGACGAATCCAGAGTGTAAACGGTTGCTTCGCCCTCGCTTACAAACCAGTGTTCTGCACGATCTTTATGCCTTTGCATTGATAAACGCTGGCCTGGATTAACGGTTAATTCTTTAACTTTAACTTCTGATCCTACTTCAAACAATACTCTATAATATCCCCAAGGTCTTTGTGTTTTTGGATATTTGTAATCTTCTAATATCCAACTGCTTGAATTCTTTTTATCTTCGCCGCCCACACCAAATTCAAAGGATAAGTTTTGATCTGGATGTGACATTTCTGGAATATTGGTTGATGTTCTATCTCCACCGTTGGCAAAGATAATGTGTGCTTCTGGATATATTAATCTAGCATTGTTAATTGCTTCAAGTGCAGTATCATCGTTATCGTCGAACAAAAACATACCATCAACCATGTCAAGATGTTTAACAATTTGTATTCTTTCTGTGCTTGGCATAAAAGGTCTGCCCTTTTTACGTGTTAACCAGGCGTCGGAATTTACACCAACTAGAAGTTTATCTCCTAGTTTTTTTGCCGCTTTAAAATATTCGATATGACCGGAATGTAGTGGATCAAACCCACCGGTGACTAGTACTATGGTTTCCATAGTAATATTTATTTGTAGCAATCTGCCACAAGGTATTTGTTGAATTCTTTAATATTATAGTTTGAAAAGTGTTTAGATAATATTGTATTAAATGACTCTTTATTATATACCCGTTGCCATCCATGATGTACTTTTGGTCCTTTGATGGCTAATACCATGATAATAAATCTATTACATGAATGTTTGATTCTGTTTAAAAAATTATTAGGATCATCCAAATATTCAAGTACACCTAATACTAGTCCTAGATCACCGGTTTCATGTATTTCAAATGTTACATCATTAAAGTTAAGTTGAATGTCGCTTGTTGTTTCTTGATCAAACCCTATATATGATTTAAAATTAAAGTAGTTGCATATAGACTTATCACCACAACCAAAATCTAAAACATTTAAGTTATCTATTTGATAATCTTTTAAGAAACGATTTCTGTCACTCCACACAGGTTCAGTCAAAGTAAACTCCTTTTAAATGTTCCCATGCAACACCGTTGTTTAATTCGTTACTATTCCAAATCATATATCCAGCATCATGACACCATTGTGTTCTATCAATGTTTATATTAGGGTTTTCAATATTTTCTAATTTGTTTTGATTACTAATATCCCAAACAATGCTTTCGTCGCTTAATGGAAAAGATGGTATTCCTTCGAATGTACTTTCTACTAGAGCATTGCTGTTATATCCAACAACTGCCCAAGCATTTTTAAGATCGTGTTCTAATGACTCGCCTCCTTCCATTTTATTTCTTTGATGGAATACTTCGGATATTGAAACTTTGTTTTCTTTAGAAACAAATTGTTTAAAAGGAACTTTTGCTTTGTGAACATGCGGTCTTATTACAATAGGTCTGTCTGTATATTTTCTAATATTAGTAATTGTTTCGTCAATCCAATTGTAGTATGTGCCGTAATCGGCATACATTTTATTAAGAGTACTATCGCCACCTTTTTGTAGCAACAATAATATGTGTTCTCCTCTTAATCTCCAATCCTTTACTTCTAATTTTTGTAATTTTTTAATACGATTCCATCTATCCGGCGGACTATTTTTATTATTAAAATTGCCTTGTCGTAAAAAATGTCCCCAACCTAATCTATAGTAATGATTTTCTAAATCACCAACAGGAAGTATATTTTTTCTAAATGGGTTACTTTCGCAAACTAGTGTAGGTTTATTTGCTTGGGTTATGTAATCGTATTCAGGAGCGGCTTTCGTTTTACTTTTTTTTACATTGATTTGAAAGAATGCGTCGGCAGATTCCTTTAATGGATCATCGTAATCAATTATATGCCAATTAGGGATTTTAAAATCAACAGGAAAATATCTGTTAATAAATCCTCTGAAAGCAACTACTCTAGGGGGTGTCATATAAAAAACTTCCTGCGATAATATTTTAAATTTAGAATTAAACTACTAATGTGTATATTTACCGGAAGCCATCCTTGCCTAGTTGTAAAGTCTAATAACTTGTTCGCACCGTTTGGACTAATTAGATATGCTGATTGATTCTTTAATGAGTTTTCCAAAAAGTCGTTAAAATTTTCCCCGTGTTTTTTATTGGGTTTTAATTCTTCTAAAATATTTTCAAAATCGTTTTCGCCGTCTGAAAAATTAATAACATCATCTAAAAAGTGAAGAATATTGTAAGGTATTGGTACTATTTGATAGGCATCGTCTTCAATAATTAGATAAGGTTTATTTTGTTCTGACGTTGCTTTCCATACTTTATGATGTGAATAATAACGAACAAATGTACTATCTGTTTTATCTTTGCTTTGTCTAAACGGGGAAATATGATTGTCCGCAGTGATGCTACCTACACGTTCTTCTGCGTTGTCTTGTATATATTGAATTTCTTTATAGCCAAACTCTTTACAGCGTTCGTAACATCGTGTGTAGTTTGTTGAGTTTTTATCTTTTGTAATTATACAAACGTTATATTGATGCATCTTCCATTCCTGCTACACGTAGTTTAGTGATATTAGTTATCTGCCATTGTTTCATGTCAATGCCTTTTAAGATACCTAACCACTTGTTACGTAACAGGGCAAACTCGTTGATAATTTTTTCCATATCAACCACGTCTGCTTCGCCATCGACATACTTTTCTACATCGCGGCTACTTAATGCTCTTTGATAATTTTCTAAATATTGTTTGAAGAATTTTGATTTCATTCTTCGAAGTTCGATGTTAAGGTATTCTAGAATCGCCTCAATTTCCTGTAATTGCCCGAAACGCTTTTCAACAACGCCTGGAAGCGATGCCGCATTCTTTTCAAGATTGCCTTTTAAAGCACACTCAATTTTTGCGTCAGTTAACTCATTCTCATACCAAACAATACAATCAGGTACGTTTGCTATGTCTTGAGAGATTCTAGAATACCAATTAATCATCTATTACCACTCTTCTTCATCGTTTAAGTCATCATCATCGTCATAACTTTCGATTGGTCCCAATGCTTCTGCTACCGCTTCTTCTAAATAAGGATCAGCATTGCCTAGTGTTTGAACTACCTCTTCCGGTACACCGTTGTCGATGCACCAGTTGACGTATTGCACAGCAATTTGTTCTTTATTTTTCGGATCGATATGTGCCGAAAACATATCCCAAAGATCAATAAGTTGTTCTTCGTTATGCATTTCCATCCTCGATTATCTCCTCTGAAATAGGCTCATCAGCAGTTACCTCCGCTGTGCCTTCAGAGTACTTATCATTAATGTTCTGATAATCCTTCATTATGATATCGAGTTTTTCTCCGGTCCAATCTTTACGATAATGTAAAAGTTCCTCTCCTGTACTAGTAACATATTTCAAACGATTACCTTGTTGTTTTAGTAATCCTTCTTTTTCAAATAAATCTACTAGACCTGAGTAAGGATCCATACCTGTTTCATATGGAATCTTCACTTGTACACCTTCAAAAGGTTTTGCGTAACGTGTTTTCATTACCTTACAAGCGGCTCTGATACCACGTACATCTGTTACCTTTTTACCTTCTTCATCTTCTTTCAGTTTCAACTTTTTCATTGCTACCACAATAGATGAAGCATACACAAAGCCTTGTCCTCCACTGATTTTATCATCAGGATCGAACATGTCTTGTGAAGCGTATGTGTGATTGGTACATACCATACCTACGTTGAAACTACCAAACATATTAACGCAGTTACGTACAAGTGCTGTAAGTGCCTTAGGTTTTCTACCCATATCACCTTTCATATCACCCTTACTAAACTGATCAACATCTGTTGGAGTTAACAACATACCCAACGAATCAATTACAAATAGTACCTTAGGACGATCATTGGGGTCAACACCTTCATAATCGTTACGGTAGTCTTTCATAAACTCGCTGATAGTTTTTGCTACGTCATCAATCATACTCATTGATAAACGCAGTAATTTATCTTCTTCTGTTTTTACACCTAGTGCGTGAAGCCACTTTTCATCAAGTGCATTCTCTGAGTCAATTAGTACTACAAAGATACCTTGATCCTGTGCGGCTTTCACAATATTTCCACTAGCGAAGTAAGATTTACCTGCACCAGATTCGCCGGCAAATACGGTCACCTTACCAAGTGGTACTCCTTTATGGAAGTCACCACTGATAAGATGATTTAATGCGTAATTACCAGTCGAAACCCAGTCAGTAGGATCGTTAAAACCCATACCAAGGCCTGTAATGCTTTTGGTTAGAGTCTTACGAAATTTACTAACGTCAAATGGTTTCGCCATTGTTTACTCCTTATTAAGATTGACGGTCACGGATCATTTTTAAAATGTCCTGAGCACGTTCACTTGATGGTTTATCTTCGGTCGTATCCGTAATTGATACAGCAGAGCCGTCTTCTTTACGAACAACACCCGCAGTCGCATCTTCCTCTTTTGGAGTCATTGGTGTTGGTGCAGTTGTAGTTTCTGCGATTGGTGCCGCAGGTTTCGCACTATTTGGATCACCAGTTGGAGCACTCATGCCTGGAGCACGAAAGTACTGACCCCAACGTTGTGGATCATATGCTTCGCCATCAACAGATGCTTCAAACATCTCTTGAATAACTTTAACTTCAACTTCACTTGGTTTCTTAGGTAAGAAATCATCTAAGTTATGCAAACCATGTGAGTCAACTGCCGCTTTTTCTTCATCAGTTAGAGCACGTTCTCTACGTGACCATGTTGATGTTGAATAATCAGCATAACCTCCTTTAGATGTTTTCTTAATTCTAAAGTCTACACCTCTTACATAATCTGTAGGAAGATCTTCCATCTCAGGATCCATTAATGCACCCTTAATGATTTGGAAAATTTGTGGACCAATAATAAAACGTCTAATTGGATTTTCTGGTTTGTTTTCTTCGTTTAGTGGATCGTCTGCCACAAAGCCTTGGAAAATGTATGAACGCTTTTTCCAATACTTACGTCCTTGGTCTTCTAATGCAGGATCTTTAAACCAACCACGTACTTCTGAAAGTACTGGGCAAGTTTCACCATACATTTCCATACAAGGAACGTTAACGGTAACCGGACGTGAATCCGTTTGACCTTTGATTCCCGCAAATGGAAGTTTGATCATCAAACGTTCTTTCCAAAAGAACACGTTGTTTTGATCAGCGTCTGGTAAGAAACGTAATACTGCTTCAGTACCTTCTGCCATATTCCAATGTGGGTAAATTGCGTTGTCGCCGCCGCTGTTTTGTGAACCACCGCCTTTGCGATCTTCTTGTTCACGTAGTTTTGCACGTATTTCTGCTAATGTTGCCATAATAAGCCTCCTTTTTTGCCTTTAATGTTTGTGCCTGTTGTCGATATGTTTTTCTAACAACATATCTATATTATAGTTACCTTCTGTTACAAAGTCAACTATAAATTCTGAAATTACTTAATTAATTTTGCCAATTTACTTTTGATGTACTCAAGATCTTCGTTTGTTCTTAGTAATGCCTTTGCCACGCTAGGGTGTTTGGATAATCCTTTAGCAATCTTTTCAATTACATCGACTGCTCCAGAATAGTTACCGCCCTTGAATCTTGGATCATTTAAAACACCAAACGCCATTTTAATTTCTTTATCACTAAAGCCTTGGTTGTCTTTTTCTTCACCGTCTTCATTAGTTTTAGCCAATGCTTTACGAACTTCTTCAGGATCCATATTAAGTTCTTTAGCAATTTCCTCTTCGGAATGTCCTTTGGCTTTTAGGCTGTGCATATACTTAATGCTACCTTCTTCTACTTCCTCGTCGTCAGCAAGTTCTATCCTTTTACCTGAAAGTTTGGATACAAACTTCTCGACTAGATCCCCTACGGAATCACCAAAACGCTTACGAGCGGAAATAACCACTCCAGTTTCGCCTCTTGGAAACGCTCCAGTTTCTTTATCATAGAATGAGCGAACAAACTCAATGATCTCTTCAGTTGATGCTTTTTCATCTTTAGGCTCTTTGTCGCCTGCTAGTTTCATAGCACCATCTTTACCAATAGTAACATCAGTAGTATCAGTAGTATCATCTTCTTCTGATTCAGCGTTGAATGCATCAATATCACCAGAGTCATATTTTGCTGGTTTCTTCATGTCGCCGAAATCTAAGTCGTTTAATGCTTCTGGATCGTTCTTTTCTAAGTAAGCATAAATTAATGGTCTTGCACAAGCATCGCTATCTTTTTCTGCTAGTGCTTTTAATTGATCGTCAAGTTCTTTATCATCAATGATACCTTTTAAACTTGACAAAGCGTTTGTTGCGTCTGGGCCTACACTAAAGTGTTGACCTATTAGTTTGTTCAGTAAAGAAATTTTCTGTTTATCCATTGCTTCGTCAACAACAGATTCTGTCCAATCTTCAAATTCATCTTCTGGTGAATAAAGTTCTTTTTGACCCATCTTATCATCGTAGTCATCTTGTGCCGCATCCATTGCATACTCATGATCCGGACCATCTGGTTGAACAACAGCAGTTGCTAGTTCGTTGTCTAGTTTATTGTTGCCATCACCTTCTGCTTCACCTCTTAATGAGTTAGGATCTACTTTACCGTTAACTACTTTGTAGTAAAGATATCCCATACCTGTTTCACCGTCATCACCTGTGAATTCAAATTCTGTTTCGTATTCTTCGTTGTTGTGCGATTCTTCTTTTACAACTTCATCCAAATCAAGTGTTGTTTCACTAATTCTTTTTTGATGTATTTTGTGTAATAGAGGGAACATATCTCTCAATTCATTGTTAAATTGAGGAATAGTAAAGGCATTGGTAAGATCATTTACAATGTCTTCTCCCAATTCGTCATCAGTTGACTCTAAAGGTTGGAAATTTTCTTTGTATTCTGAATAATATTTTTGACCTTGTAATTTTTTAATATGTTCTCTCAAACCGTTTAATTCTGCTTCAGCACCTTCAATAATATCACTTGAAGTTTGATTCATAAAATCTTTTCTACCAACATATCTTTTGAATGCTGAAAGTTTAGCAATGTTACCTGAAGTTTCAATAATGTGTTTACCTAATTCATCATGAGGAATACCACCGTTAGCAACATGACGTGCCATTGCTCTTGCGCCTGCTAAATGAGCAAACGGATATTTAAAACGTTCACCTGCTTCGTTTTCAATAAACAACGAACTAATATGTCTTGTTCTAGCACCAGTTTGTTCTGCGTTAATTTCTTTTTTATGTCTTACGATAAGTTTCGTCTTATCTAATTCCTCATAACTAGATTTTGTAGTTCCGTACATTGCCGACTCCTGAACATTTTTGTTTGCCAAATAATTATAATCTCTTTTGTCTAAGTTTGCTTTTGCAATATCTCTAGTATCAAATTGCATCATGTGCCTCTTAGCAAAAAATCGCATTTCCTTAAGAAATGCATACCATTCATCTTCTTGTTGTTCAGACACATTTTCTAACATACCTTGGCTATAATAAATCTTTAATGTATCAGAATCTTTAATAGAAACAGATACAGCACCCTTGTTTTCACCGTTTGTTACATAATCAAAATCAAAGAAACGTGCTTGACTTTCATTTTGCGTAGGTGCACCAGTATCGTCGCCCATTTCCACACGTGGAAATCTCGATCTAATTTTCTCAAAAAGAGAAGTTGAAATAGAATCTAAACCCTTCATAATGTTATTTATGCTATTAGAAAGAAACAAACACCGGCATTGGAGTTATCAATTCAGTGTCCATATCCTTCATTTTTTCGTAAATTGCTGGATCCCATTCCGCTAATATCTGTTGCATACGCACATTTAGTAGTGTTGCTGACACTAAATCGTCATGCTCGCCTGTTTTAGCACCAAATGTAGTACCATGTGCAACATAGTTCTTGAGTTCTGATATTAGTGGTTTGCTTTTGATTTCCAGTTTGTGTGTTTCTAATAAATGCTTAAATTTAGCACAAGCACCCATTTTGGTTTTGTGTGTTGTGTTAAATCCTTTACGAAACTTACGCACATGTCCTTTCCTAATAGGTTCACTTAAAAACATACCGTATATGTTTTCCTCTCCATAGTCCTTAACACTTACTAGTGCCGCTTCACCGATAGAGTTATTTTCAATGCTGTAATAAACTTGTGGTAACTGAGCACCCTTTGCTTCGCATTGTTCCTTAATAGTTTTTGTAATTTCTGCAAGTATTCTTACCTGTCCTTGAATTGGAGTTGTATTATGTTGCCATTCTGCTACTTGTTTAAAACTAGGAAGTTCAAATACTTGAATAGCCGCAAAGTCTCCTCCTGTACCTAAACTAGGATCCATGCTAACAACATACGTGTACTTAGAATCACAATCTTTATACCAGCGTGTTTGTCCTAATCTACGTAGCGGTTCTTCGCCTTCCAATTCTGCAAGTCTAACACTATTAATTAATGTTTCATCAAAGATTAAAAACTCGCATTCATGTTCACGCCTAAAACGCTCTTCACCAATACGTGATTTTTCTTCTTCTGCCCATTTTTCATCTCTATCAGGGTGTTCACTCCAGTGTGCTGTAAAAGCAAAGAAACCATTTGTACCAACTTCTGTATCGTTTCCGTGTTCATCAAATCGCTTATTTGCTTCTGTCCATATAAGTGCAAACTGATCCTCATCACTATTTGGTGTTGAAGTAATAATCGCCTTACCACCTGTTGCTAGTGTTGGAGAAATTGCAGTCCAAAATTCTTTGGCAATAGTAGGATTAACAAACGCAAACTCATCACAATATAGTAAAGATATTGACATACCTCTACCAGTGTTATCTGTTGTTGTTTGTGATACAATACGCGAGCCATTATCAAATTCCATTGATCCTTTATTATAAGATGTAACCCCACAACGTATATGATCCGGACAATCTTCATAAGCATAGCGAATACGATGCATAATTTCCTGAGCACCTGCATATTTGTGTGCCGCAATTAATATTGTTACATCTGGATTAAACATAGCATACCATAATAGATAACCAGCCGCCGTAGTAGACTTACCTGTTTGTCTTGGTAGCATATTAATATTGAATCTATGATTGTGATATGAGTCTACAAGTCTTTCTTGGAATTCAAATGGTTCAAATAATAACTTACCTTTTGTTGGATGTTGGATATAAAAGAAATTATCCATAAAGAATTTTGCACCCGTAACAGGATCTGCACAGGCTTGTAACTCTTTAATTTCTTTTTCTGTATATCTGGTCTTGGAGTGTGCTTTTTTAACTAGTACTCCATCAAGACTCTTGCTATTTTGTACCATACTATTATTTATTGGGTATTTTGGTGTGCTATGATGTTTTAGATAATAAAAAGCCCCGCTTCCGCGAGGCCCAATCCTAAGGTAGTAGGATTAAAAAATTATGCGTTCTTTTTAGCCATTTTAGTTGCAGTTGCATACATTACCGCTTCTGCATCATCGCCGTATCTCTTTTTAAAATCGCCTTTGGCTTTTTTCATGCCTTTAACATATTTTTCTTTTGTTTTTTCTTCTGGCTTAGATAATTTCTTTTCGTTTACAAATGTTGTCCATTCGCCTTTTAATCTTTCTTCGAGACCTTCTAATGGATTGTCGCCTTGTTTAGAAAATTTACGTGGTAATTTTTTAAGTTCTGTTTTACCATATGTATCTTCTAGTTCATCATCGCTATACCGTTCGCCTTCTTTTTCATCTCCCATTGAATTAGCATATCCTTCATATGGTGATGGATCTTTTACTCTAATGTCTTTAGGATGTTTGCTTCCATTTAAACCTGTTAAGCCTGCAAGTGTAGTAATATCTGCTACATCGCCATGATGTACATCTGGCTCGTTTTCATAATCGCCGCCGCATGGTGTACCATTGATGCTATCATCTGGTTTCATTGATACTATCGGAGCATCATCTTGTGGCATCATGTCTGGCGATACTTTTTGCATACCAGCAAGTGCCATAATTCTTTGAAGCATTGGTAAATCTTCTGGAGAGTTAGCAGTAATTGTAATTGCTTCGTTAGTTTTTTCTTTTTTATCTTTAATGGCTTTTTTCATAGGCTCTTTTTTGTCACCATCTTTATCTACATCAAGAAAATCTGGTTTTGCTTTTTTAGCCTCTTTAACACCGTTTGCTTTTTCTGTATTTTCGATTGCGTCAGTATGAACGTTAGGATTTTTTTCATCTAACTCTCTTAGTCTTTTTAATACATCAATCATTTCAATACTAGCCATTATTCTTCTCCGTCGAATCTTTCTTTTTTCTCTTTAACAAGACTTTGTAAGAAAGTTTCTTTTCCTTTTTCAGTTGCTACTAATTCATCTTTATCAACTTTAGGTGCATCTTTATATTCACCGTCTGTTAATTTTGTTTCATATGGTTTATCATCTTTTTCTTTTTGATATTCTTCATATGGTTCACCTGGCATACGTACTCTAATATGTTCTGGATTTAAATTTAATACGTTAGCAAGATAGTGTCTTAAATGATCTTGTGTTGAAGGATAATTTAGCGTTGTTTCATAAACCGTAACTTCGCAATTTGATAGTTGTGGAAAATCTAACGGTAAACTTTGAATTGGTGTTTTCTTACCTGACGATAGATTTGCAACATCAAACTTTTTAAGTGCAACTTCTAAACTATCTTCGAAATTTTCGTCAAGTTCTCCTGCGACTTTAATAACAAAGTCATATTGTTTACTTGTTTCTGCTAGATATTTTTTAAATCCGACCATAACTATGTTTCCTTTATATACGTTTATTTATCTTGATCCCTATTCAAAATCTTGTCTAAAATGGCATTGCGATCGGTTATAATAACGCCTTCTGCGTCAATAGTATTGCCTGCATCGCCCGATTTTTGGTCAATAGCCTGTTTTTTAAGTTGTAATTCAACCATTTTTAGTTTTTTGTCCAATTTAGCACTTTTGGCATCGATTGCATTTCTTAAACTGCTTACAGCAACTTCAAATACACGCCCTGCATAACGTGATTCTACATTCATTCCTAAGTCCATTAAGTCTTCATATGTTGCTTTGGCTTTGTCTGCTAATTCGTCTAACTCTTTATCTGCTAGTTCTCCTAAGCCTTTTACCATAGGCAATGCCGCTGAAATTTTATCAAACTCGGCCATGCTTCTAGTCAAATTGGAAGTATCAGGCTTTTTGGATTCTACTTTTTTATCATCCTCTTTAGGTTCTTCGACCTGATCCATGATTTCACCTACTTCGGGTAGTTCTAGCAATTCTTCTAATTTCTTTGTCATAATATTACTTATCTCCTCTTGCCTTGGTGGAATAAATCTTTTTCAGTTACAACACGAAAGAATATACCATGTTGTTTTGCATAGGCCGCCGCCGCTTCCCATTTTGCTTTATTCTTTACGTATTGTGCTTGATTGAATTGATTTTTTCCAACACTTTCACGCATGGTTTGATTATCAGGTTTTATTTCAATAATCTCTGCTTTAGTTTTTCCTTTTTTATTGCTATAGACTAGAAAAAAATCAGGCACATAAATTGTGTATTTTCCAGTTAATGGATCACGATATGGTATCTTGATACTTTCACTTGCCCACTTTGCAATAGCAGGATGTTCATCGCACATTTTCATAAAGTGCCATTCCCAACTACTTCTATATCTTGGAGTTTTTGTTCCTATATATTTGTCGGGGTTTTTAAGTTCATATTTTCCCTGAGCAAACTTCATTATGGTAAAATGTTCCTTGAAACTGATTCGGATCTGTTAAGTTGTGCCTTTGTTCCTAGCACACTTGTTTTCAAACGATTAAGATTTAAAATCTCACCTAACGTATCGGTTAATTCTAATTGAGTATTATTTTTAATTTCAGCAATAGCATCAAACGGATTAACACCTTCTAATTTACATTGTTTTAAAACTGCGAATGCTGTTGATCTTGCCGCAATCGGACCCATACCTTTTTTCTCAAACAATCCAGTAATAGCATCAACATCGGTTGACTTAAACTCTAACGCTTTTTTATTAAAGTCTTCGAAAAACTTAAATGTATCGTTAGCACTATTGTTAACACTTTGTCCGCCTGCTGTTTCTGGAGTATTAGTATAAATGTTTCCCATAATTATTCACCTGATGTTTGTGTTTGTAAAGGATTTACTGCTTGTTGATTTGTTGTAGATGTTCCCAATCCTGTATCAATTTGATTAGGATTTTGTCCTTTTTCTTTTGCTTGTACATCTTTATTTGCATCAATTTTATCAGCACCTTTTTGATTCATAATTTCTTGTGTTGAATTAAAAATTGCTCTTTTCGTGATACCTGCAATCTCTTGCTTAACACTATCACTTGACAAACGGTCTGCTTTGTCTGCAACATTTTTTGCTTTAATTGCAGTACCGATAAGTGCAAAAGGATTTGAAAACGCTTCTCCGCTCATTACGTCACCGAAGATATCTAAGCCACCAGCAATTACACCATTGGCTCCGAACAATCCTCCGCCACCTGCTTGTATAGGAGATGGTGATCTATCATAATGTATTTGTGCAAACCCTGCTGGATTATCAACACTTATGGATCCATAACCATATTGAATACCTTCATAGATAACCTGCATTTGATTTTCTGCCGGTTGACTATCACCTGCTGACATGTTTGGCGGATCCCAACTTGACACAATAGGATTAATTAATTTAAATTCATGAAATTTATGTTGAGACAATTGATATATCGAGATGTCTCTAAAAAATTTAACACTTACATCACTGCTATAACCAAACTTCATGTAACTTGCTTCTGGTGGATTATATAGTTTATGTTTTTCTAATACCGTAGGAAACAAACTATCATGATAATATGTTTGAAAATATTGTCGCCATAACGCGGCAGTTAATCCTCTGTTATCATCATGAAATGTAAATGTCACTGGCTGATATTGAACTGCTGTTTGAAAATTTGTTTTCTTTCCGTATTGATTTTTAACTTCTGTATTAACCTGCACTCCTGGAAGTTTTACATCTTTAACTAGCATACCACATTCTACTTGAGGCAATGCTTTATTAAAAATTGCATCAGGTGACTTTACTGCTTGTTGATTAATATTAAAAACAACATGATAAAGAAACTTGACTTTTGGAGCCAGTTTCATGTAGTCGTCAGTAAACAACCTTGCGGCGTGTTGATAATCGCTCATATCCCCGCGACTACCAAATATTCCGTCTACTACACTACCTAAGAATTTTGTAAATTTATTGGCCATACTATTATTTAGTCGTAAAAAAAGGCCGGAGATTTTTACGTCTCCGACCTTAAATTTTAATAGTACTACTAGCCTGTTGCTAAAGTTCTGATAGTTCTTCCAATTGCTTGACCAATACCATCTGGTTGACCAGCGCCATTAGTTTGAATTGCATTGTCATATTGTAATGACATTGTAATATCAACTGGATTTGAATCACTATATGTTAACTGATTGTAGTTAATATCTTGTACAAAACAACCTACTAATTCAAATGTTTCAAGGACGCTAGGAGCATTAGCACCATTTCCACCATCTAAAATTTCAATTCTAGTTTTGAATTTATAATCGATACCTGAAGCCGCACTTGATTGTTCAAAGAAATCAAATTGTTTCTGTAATTGCTCGCCTGCAAGTTTGTTAACAGAGTTGTTAACATCATCACGCACCGTTAAAGTAATTGGTTGCCATGTATGCTTGCCAGCATAGTAAACTTTTGAGTTGTAAACATCAATTGCAATAGACTCAAAGTTCACATTTGGTCTAGTTACATCGATTACTTGTTTTGTCAGTTCCACCACAGGACTACCTGCACCAAAGTTCTCTAGAGAAACTCTAAAGCGATACTTTAGTTTCGGCATCAACAAACCTTGAGTGCCTGCTGATTGATCACTTGCTAGTGGTACCGTAAATCTTGATAAACTTGAAATTGCCATTTTATTTTGCTCCTTGTATAATTTTATTTATCACCATTATTGGGCACCTAATGTTGCAATCTCACCTGTGTTCTTCAAGCGTAATGGAATGTAAATGTATTCCACACTCTTAACTGGTTCAATAGCAATATCTAAATAAAGTTCATTACGATCAATTCTTGATGGTGTGTTGTTTGTTTCATCACACACTACTAAGAAGTCATATAATGCTCTTTGTCCTACTAGTTCAAGCATTAAACTTTCTGCCGCTTGTTTGATCTCATCACGTGTAATCTTATCGTTTGGTTCAAACAAGAACGGTTTAGCAAGTAGACTTAATTGACGTCTTAGGTACGCTGTTAAACGTGCCACGTTAATTCTGTCTAGTGCTGAAGCATTTCTTGCTCTAGTAAATTGTCCGAAGTTAACCAAACCACTTCCAGTAATGAATGTGATTGGGTTGATCTTAGCACTTTGCATAGTGTCTCTAGTACCTTCATTTAATGACACTGGAGTAAACTCTCCTTCATCATTAATGTAACCAACACTTGAAGCATTGCTAATACCACCACGTCTTGTACCTGCTGGTGCAAACCATGGAAACGATACTGCATCACTTACTGCAATAGTACGTAGCATCATGTGACTTGGTGGAACAACAATGTTATTACCACTTAGGTCAGTTGTAAATCCTGATGGATAAAATACTGCCATGTATTCATCAAATGATGTAAATCCTTTTTCACCGTCTGCTAGTGCGTTGTTTGAGTTGTTACCCCACTCTAACAAATCAGTTGAACTTGATTTTAATCTAAACGGTGAGTCAGCAACAACAAATCCTGTAATGCCTCTATCAATGTTTAGACCAACTAAGTCAATTGTAAGTTCTGGATAACCTGGAGCACTTAACAATGTAAATGTTCTTGTTTCTTCGTCACGTAAATCTTGGTTTGATTTAACTTCTGATTTAAGTGCCGCAACAACCGTTTTACGTTGTGCTTGTCTACCAAA